>Ga0190312_1000474_pt1 | contig 12523 bp, 11 predicted proteins | sample 487007910_MG_FD_165046 | JGI IMG/M metagenome (GOLD analysis project Ga0190312, IMG submission 165046) | Hydrothermal vent sediment bacterial communities from Southern Trench, Guaymas Basin, Mexico - 4870-07-9-10_MG | ecosystem: Environmental > Aquatic > Marine > Hydrothermal vents > Sediment ... | reverse complement strand
GTAGATCACGTAACGTTAGAGATAAAGCACGGGGAGTTCTTCACCCTGCTAGGTCCTTCCGGTTGCGGTAAGACTACTACGCTTAGGTTAATAGCGGGCTTGGAGTACCCGGATGAAGGTAGGATTTACTTCGACGGTCAGGACGTAACCGATTTACCTCCTTATAAGAGGAATACTGGTATGGTATTCCAGAACTACGCCTTATGGCCTCACATGACCGTATTCGATAATATAGCCTACGGCTTAAAGGTGAGGAGGTTACCTAAGGATGAAATTAGGAAGAAGGTTTACGAAGTGCTAGATTTAATTAAACTTAAGGGTTTAGAACGTAGGTACCCTACCCAACTTTCCGGGGGCCAGCAGCAAAGGGTAGCCCTAGCTAGGGCCTTGGTTATAGAACCTCAAGTACTACTGCTAGACGAACCCTTAAGCAACTTAGACGCTAAGTTAAGGGAGGAGATGAGGTTCGAAATTAAGGAATTGCAGAGGAAGTTGAAAATTACCACTATATACGTAACTCATGACCAAGCGGAAGCCATGGTATTGGCCGATAGGATAGCGGTAATGAACAGGGGTAGGATAATTCAGGTAGGAAGTCCCGACGAAATATATTCTAGCCCCACGAACGAATTCGTAGCTCAATTCATAGGTATAACCACGTTAATAGAGGGGAAGGTAAGGGATTTAACGGACGAAGGGGTAGCGTTAGTGGAAAGTGAAGATGGCCTTTTAATAAGGGCTAGGGCCATTAACGTAACTAAGGGAGAACGGGTAAAGGTTTCAGTAAGGCCTGAACACGTAATTATGTCGCGTACTCCCTTAAGCGGTGAGAACGTTTTCAAGGGAGAAGTAGAGAAGGTAGCCTACTTAGGTAATATAACCGAGTATAGGGTTAAATTAGGAAAATGGATATTAAGGGTTCAAAATACCGGTAGTAGATTATTCAAAGAGGGAGAGAAGGTTTACTTAAAGTTAGATCCCTTTAACATAGTAGCCGTTAAGCTATGTGAGTACTAAAGCTTACAACCTTCCGAAACCGGCCTGCATTACCTCCGGCCGCATGAATTTTAACACTATAACTAAGTAAATTATGGATGGAATCAATAACAAGATGGCCGTAGCGGCTGCCGGCTCTATATACCCGAATTCTAGTACGGAATATAACCTAAGTGGTAAGGTAATGTACTTCACGCCACTAATCAAGAGGGTAACGGTGAACTCATCTAAAGAGTAAAGGAACATGAATATGCTACCCGCTATAATCCCAGGTAGCGCCAACGGTAAGGTAATCCTTAAAAAGGTAGTGAGGGGGGAAGCGCCCACGCTCCTCCCTGCCTCCTCTAGGACGGGATCTACGGATTCGAAAGCGGCCTCTGCCGTCCATATAACGTAAGGTAAACCGTTAGCCGCATGAGCTAATATTAAGCCTAGGAACGTATCGTAAAGCCCTAACCTCATGAATATGGTAGCGGTACCTACGGCAATTACTATAACTGGGATCACTAACCTCATGAGAAAGATAGCTTCTAACGCGCTCCTACCTTTAATGCCTCGCCTGGCTAGTAGGTAGCTAACGGGCACTCCCACCGTTACGGATAGTAGAGTGCTAAGTAATGCGACTTCTAAGCTTAAGAGAAGCGATGAAAGGCCGCCCTCATACTTAAAGAGGTAAACGTACCAACCTAGGGTATAACTGGAGGGTAGAAGGTTAGGGTAATTCCATCGCCCACTTATGGAATATAAGAATAATATCATAATGGGAAATAGTACGAAAAGCGCTAGTAGTACCGCTAAACATACGCTTAAAGCCCTAATTCTAGGACTATCCACGATACATCCCCCTTAACGCCCTAGTAAACAATATTACCAATGCTACCATTACAAAGGTAAACATAGTAGCTAATACGTAAGATAACTTCATGTTAGCTAATTGGTATTGGTACCAAATATCTATAGGTATGGTAGTTAACCTAGCCCCCCCTATCACTAACGTTATCGAGAACTGTCCCGCTGCCCTCAAGAACACTAACGTGTATCCGGATATTAAGGAAGGTATTAATAGTGGAAGGGTGATAGCGAAGAAAGTCCTTAAAGGGGATGCGCCCACGCTCCTAGCAGCTAATTCCAAATCCGGGTCTATAGCTTCCATCCCGGCAGCTACCATTAGGGTCATCATAGGGAAGTACTTCCAGGTGCACGCTACTATCAATTTAAGCCAATCAGGGAGAGGCGGAAGGCTTAGGTTTAAGGTTATCCTAAATAGGTTGTAAAGTAAGCCATGAGGCATAAGCGTTAACCAAATAGAGTAACCAGCTATCAACTCTGGGACTACTAAGGGGAAGAAGAGGAGGGCTTGGATTATCGATTTACCCCTTACGTTCTTTCTCAATAATGAAGATATGGGTATGGAGAGGACGAAGGAGAGAGTAGCCGTTAACATGCCTACACCTATGGTGAAGAGTAGATCCCTGAACAACCTGGACCTCAATATATAACCGTAAAGACTTAACGATGTAGGTTTAAGCCCTTCAAGGAAGCAATACATCATCGGTACTAAACTGAACAGGAAGAAAAGGGCTAAAGCCGGGAGGAAGATAAGGTAGATAATTAAGGAACCGTAAATAACCTTTAAGTTCCTAAAAATAAAAAGCACCATTTCCTTTAACCGCCTAGTACCTTAGCCTCCCATTCCTTAACCAGCCTATCTATATACTGTATGTTCTTCCAATCCGTATAGGCAGGGAAGGTCCTAGCTTTTATGTATTCCATGGGGAAGCCAAAGGCCTTAGGCGGTATCGCCCTCCAGAGATCGGGGTCGTTAGAGCCGGGCATTTGATGCATCCTTATGGCGAAATCCAATTGCGCATCATTAGACATGATGTAATCTATGAAGGTTAAAGCCGCTACCGGATGGGCGGCATCTGCCGCTATAACTAATGGCGTGCTCCTTACGGGCATACCCTCCTTAGGCATGAAGGAACTTACGAAGTCTAACTTTAAAGTCTCCTTAGCGTATATCCCCCAGTCGTTCCAGAAAACTATCATCCATAGATCTCCTCTCCTAAGCCCCTCGAGCAATTTTTCATCGGATCTAGGATGTTCGGCGCAATAGGGCTCTATCTCCCTTAAGTACTTCCATCCCCTTTCCCAAGTAGTCGGATCATTAACATTACCGAAGGCATGCATTACTGCTACTAAGAACATACCGCCGGAGGAAGTATAACCGGTCCTAGGGTCGACGTAACTAAACCTCTTAGGATGCTCCTTAATCCATTTAGCTAACTCCTCGAACGTTTCAGGAGGCTTAGGGACCTTCTCCTTATTATAGAATATGGAGATTGTGGGCCTATATAGCGGGATACCGTAGAACTTACCCTTTAAGGAGAAGGCGAAGAGGCCGGGCTGGTTGGCCTTTAAGGCGTTAGGAGCTATGGGAGCATAATCAGGTAAGATGGGAAGTAACCAACCCTTCCTCACCGCATCGTAAGTGTACCAATCCGGGCCGGCTTTAGCTAAATCTATATCGAAGGTATGGGTCCCCATTTTACCCGCTTCAGCGTAAGCCTTTAATTTCTCGTAGAAGGGCTTAGTTCCGCCCGCTGCCGGTAGGAAGTCCACTTTTATATCTACTCCGTATTTCTCCTTAACCCATTTAACGTAGTTAGGTATTATTATGTCCATGAAGTACTTCCTCATGTTCATGCCGGCCGGGAACCATATGACTAATTTACCCTCCTTCCTCAACTGGTTGGCTATCCACTCCTTAGTGTAGCAAGGGGTAATGGCCGTTTGAGCTTGAACCGCTATACCGAAGATGAGGGCTAACGCTATACCAAGTACTATTGCCTTCCTTAAGGAATTAATGTACATAAGGTAACACCTCTCGGTATATTTACATTCCTTAAGCCTTAAAAGCTTTATTTAATTACACAAATTAACACCATTAAAATGTTGTAAAAACGCGATTTAAGTGAATAGGATATTTTTAACTAAAAGCTTAAATACCATTAAAAATTAGGATTTAGGGGGAAGATCGATGAGGATAAAAGTCCTTTCTATTACCTTACTAATCTCGGCGATACTGCTCCTAGCGGTCGTACCTCATACCATAGCGCAGAAACCTAAGATCTTAGTATATATAGGTGGACATGGCGGCCCCGGCTATGAGGAGTGGTGGAGGGAGCTAGTAACAGAATTCGAGAAGAAGTACGGGATAGATGTTGAGTACCAAATAATAGGTTTCGAGGTTTACTGGGATAAGCTAGTAGCTGCTTTCGAATCGGGTACCCCTCCTGATGCGGCCTTAGCGGACTTAGGCGGTTGGGTACCCGCCTTCGCCGCTAAGGGTTGGTTAGAGCCATTAGAAAAGTACCTAGCTACTTGGGAGGGTACTAAGCAAATATGGCCTAACTTATGGGAGGCTGTAACTTATAAGGGCGTTAGGTATGGAGTTCCATGGTACTGTGACTGCCGCGTACTCCTATACCATAAGGAACTATTCAAGGAAGCCGGTTTAGATCCCAACAAGCCTCCTAGGACCTGGGACGAACTGCTCGAGTACGCTAAGAAGTTAACCAACCCCAAGAGGGGAATCTACGGTTACGGAGTTTCCGGGGCTTTAAGCGAAATAACTACCTTAGGTTACATGATATTCCTATACGGCGCCGGCGGTAGATTATTAACCCCCGATTACAAGAAGGCGGCCTTCAATACTCCCGAAGGCCTAGAGGCCTTAAAGTTCTACACGGAGCTTTACACTAAATACCACGTATCTCCACCGGGGACCCCGAGCTATACCGAGGACGATTACAGGGTGATGATGGCTCATGGAAAGATAGCCATGGCCGTAGGCGGCCCATGGTCCTTCCCGTTAATAGAGATGGAGAACCCGGCGATTAAGGGCAAATATGCTACCGCCCCTCACCCGTATAAGGTACATCCGGCCACCGTATACGGAGGTTGGGCTTGGGTAATAGCTAAGGCTTCCAAGCACAAGGACGCCGCCTGGAAGTGGATAACCTTCATAGATAGTTACGACGTATGGAAGAGGTGGGCCTTAAAGTGGAAGGGACCGATGCCGGCTAGGATAGATGTAGTTTTCGACGTACCGTTCTTCTTGGAGGACCCGCGCTGGAGGCCGATAATAAAGATGTTCCCGCACGCCGTAGCTAGGCCTCCGATACCTCAGTGGCCCCAAGTATCCCACGTAATCCAACTAATGGTACAGAACGTACTAACCGGTAAGATGACTCCAGAGCAGGCGATCTCCTGGGCCGAGAAGGAGGTTAATAAGATCCTCGCCGGAGGAACTTAAGGGACTGGACATCTTACATCAACTAATCGTTTAAATATTTTTGAATTTTTATTTAAAGTACTTAGGTGGGGTCATGGCTTCTAATAGCGGGGAGGAGAAATTAGCTCTATCCTTAATTAGCCCCTACCTAGCGTTCTTTATTTTAATAACCATCTACCCGGTAATTTATAATGTCGTACTAAGTTTAGAGAGGAGGGGCGTCCTTACTTTAGTTAATTACGCCGAAGTACTTAGCGATCCCAACTTCCCGCTCATACTTTATAATACCTTCATTTGGACGATAGGTAGCGTAACTTTCCAGTTCCTAGTAGGTATAGGCGTAGCTTTGCTATTGAACGAGAACTTCCCGGCTAAGAGGCTATTTACAGCTTTAATAATAACGGTACCTTGGGCTATGCCCGACGTAGTAGCCGGGATTACTTGGAGGTGGATGTACAGCGACGTTTACGGGGTCATAAACGACTTAATGATGAAGTTAGGGCTAATAAGCTACCCGTTGCCTTGGTTAGGGGATATAAATTTAGCGAGGATAGCCGTTATAATAGCTAATATTTGGAAGGGGTTCCCGATATCCGCGCTAATTTACCTTTCGGCCTTAAAGACCATACCGGACGAACTCTACGAAGCCGCTAAAATAGATGGGGCTTCCGCATGGGTTAGGTTTAAGGACGTTACGCTACCTCTGTTAAGCCCTATAATAAAGACTACCGTCATGTTAACTGTCATATGGACCGTGAATTACTTCCCCCTAATATACGTAATGACGGGAGGGGGGCCAGCTAACGCTACGGATACGCTCGTTACCTACGCTTATAGGATTTCATTTAAGTTCACTAACTTTAGCGTAGGCGCCGCTTGGGCTACCTTTACCTTCTTATTAATGTTAGCCTTCGCGGTGGTCTATACTAAGACGCTCATGGGTGGTCGTACATGAGGGGGGAAGTGAGGACTGCTTTATTGCTCGTCATAGCGATAATAGTAGCGTTAATCATAGATTTCCCCCTAATATGGATGATAATAAGCTCCTTTAAAACGTACGAGGAGATATTTAGGATACCGATAGTTTACATACCCTCCAAGATAACTTTAAGACATTACGCTAAGGCTTTAAGGGTAGGAGTAGCTAGAGCGTTCATGAATAGCATCCTATTAGCCATGATGACTTCGCTACTTACCATTACTATCGCATTACTACCGGCTTACTCCTTCTCTAGGTTCAACTTCAGGGGCAAGTACCCCATGCTCCTTTCGCTACTAATAACCCAAGCTTTCCCCCAAATAGTATTCGTAATACCTATGCTATTAATATTGAAGAGGATAGGGCTCATTAATACGCTACCCGGAGTAGCTATTTCCTACTTGCCGTTCACAACCCCGGTAGTAGTTTGGATCTTGATCAATTTCTTCAATTCCATACCTAAGGAGCTGGAGGAGGCGGCCTTAGTAGATGGTTGCGGTAGGATTAGAGCCTTCTTTAACGTAGTACTACCGCTATCCGCCCCTTCGATCGCCGCGGCCGGGGTTTACGCCTTCGTAGTTGCTTGGAGCGAGCTCATGTTCCAGTTGACTTTCCTAACTACTCCTGAGAAAATGACCCTCTCCGTATTCCTTACATCGTTTATGGCCCAGTACCAGACTAGATGGGGGCCTCTCTTCGCGGGCTGCGTTATAACTTCAATACCCCCCATAGTGTTCTTCTTACTGCTTCAAAAGTACTTCGTAAAGGGATTAACAGCAGGGGCCATTAAGGGATAGTGGATTATATTTATTCCTCTAAAGTTTTTAATTTAAACGAAAGTGATATTAACTCGGGGTAATTGGAACATGAGGAGGCAGCTTATGGGGATCTATGAGTGCTGCCGCAGTTTTAGCCATGTTACCACCCATATTATTCTCCCTCTTCACTCAAAGATATCTCGTTAAGGGTATCACATTAGGGGCCGTAAAATATTAAGATAATTTTATAATAGTAATGGATTAAACTGAGAGGGAGCTAAAGTAGTACTGATTTAACGCCTAAATGCTCAAATACCTCTTTTATCTCCTCTCCGTAATCCCCATACACCATTACCCAATGGAACCCTATATAATTATTATGATAGAATGAGCATTACTTACCTTTATAATCACCTGGTTTCTACATATAGGCAAGTTAAGGGCCTTTACTACGGTACCTCTTATTATTAGGGCTTTATCTAAGTTAAAATTCAATGCAACTACCGTTACCTACTCACCCTCCTTATGCTCTACTTTAGCGGTTACTCCCGTTCCCGTCTCGTAATGCGTAGTTACATGGTAAGATAACTCCTCCTTTGATAATAACCTTAAAGGGGAAGAGCAATAGAAAGTATTTAACCAATTCCTCCCCGGTACTATTTGCTACGTCTGCCATAAATGAAGACTTGGTTGGTTCTCATTTCAAAGCTTTAGATGTTATGACAACCAGCTAAACACCCCTTTGGCAAGAGTATTACCCTAAAATACTTAATACCGCGGACGATAGAGTGGAGGTACCTGAGGGAGCTAGGCATACCCGTTAAGAGGGAACATCCTCTAATTAAGGATCTAAAATGGGATAAGTGCCCCCCTTTTTAGGCTACAACAAGGTGAATAGAGGAGAGGGGGAGGTAATAGTAGAGATTGGGGAGGAAAGAGATCCCTTGATAGTAATAGGAAGTCATGGCGAAGGTAGAATTATGGTATTTACTTCGGATCCCGCTCCTCACTGGGGTAGTGGTTTCGTGAAGTGGGAGGACTACTCTCGATTCTGGGCTAGAGCCGTGAGATGGGTGGCCCATGAGATTGCTTAATTTAAATGAAGGATTCAATAACTAAAATAATATAATTATTTTAAACTATTTTTCGCTTGAAATTTACATAGATACCTTATACTTGATATCATGGAAGGTATGTTAAAGCTCCTCCTCGTACATATATTTCCTTAAGAACGATATCATGGGGACCGCTACCTTAAGTACGTCCTCTACCTTCGTTAACATATGCCCTATCCCTGGCAGTATGTGGACCTCGAATAATTTCCCTAACTTAGAAAGTTTAGAGATGTACTTCAATACGGGTAATAATGGGGTCCTGGAATCGTTCTGGGGGTGGATTATGCATAGGGGAACCCTAAGGGATTCGGCGAAATTTACTGCCGATCTATCCCTGAATAATTCCTTCCTACCGCCGAATAGTACTTCCATGAAGAACTTAAAGTAAGCATCGCTAAGCTCGTACATTTCCTCCCAATCCGTAATACCCGCTCCCGCTACCCCGCACTTCCATAAATCCGGTTTCTTAACCGTAGCTAGGAAGGTCATGAAGCCCCCGTAGCTATAGCCGGCTATAGCTACTTCATTAGCTAACCCCCTCTCCTTGGCTAGTCTAGCTGCTAAAGCTACGTCCTCTAAATCCCCTCCTCCCGGATCCCCTATATCCAGTAACCTAAATTCCTCGCCGTAACCGGTAGAGCCCCTGAAGTTGGGAGCTACTACGTGGAAGCCCGCCGCCACTAACGAAGCTATTAAGGGGGACCAGTAATCGGCTACCTCCCACCAAGGACCTCCGTGTACATAAATTACGGTAGGACCCGGCTTAGGGGCCTTCCTGCTCTCTATTACGTAGGTAGGTATCGTTAAGCCGTCGAAGGACTTGTAATTTAGGAAGCTAACCTCCCCTAAAGCATCGGCTACCCCTTTGGGTAAGGGGTTATCGATTACGATCCTACTTTCGCCGGTATTAAAATCCACCTCATATATCTTATCCGGGGAAGTTAGCGAGGAAAGGGAAACGTAGAATTTACCGCCCTCCCCTACTACCGCGGCGTCGGCGAAACCCTCGGGTAAGGGCATCCTCCTACCGTCCACGAAGAGGGAAGTCCTACCCTCCCTCTTAGCTATAGCCCATATCTTGTCGTCCCCGTACCAACCGTAATCCACGTGCTCCACCGGCGCGTAAGCTTCGTAATCCCTATAAGTGAAGGAAGCTTCGCTAAGCTCCATGGAATTTAAATCCAAGACCTCTAATTTATTACGTCCCGAACGGTTGGTTTCGAACAGCACTTTAAGGCCGTTAAGTACCGGTAACTTATTTACCGAACCCTCCTTAGGGGTGTATATATCGAAGGTCCCTTCCCCTATCTTAAAGATGAAGAGCTCCATGGACTTAGGATTTCCCTTCAAGTTACCGTAACCTACTACGGTATCCCCTTGAACGTCGGTTACGAAAGCCCTACCCCCCTTAAGGTCGTGGACCTTCTCGACGGAGCCCTTCTTAGCTAGGTATATCCAAGCCCCTTTAGCGGTAGAAGCCGAGAAGGCGACTTTCCCGCCGTCAAACGCTATGCCGATGACCCTAGCGGGCTCCATTTCGCCAAGTAATCCCCCCTCCCCCGTAACGATATCTACGTAAAATACCTTCTGTAATTCCCTACCTTCGCTAACGTCCTTAGTATAAATGGCCGTAGTGAGGCCCGGTTTAAGTTTAGCTACGCTGTGGATGGGCTCCTCCACCAACCTCCTCTTAACCCCCTTACTTAAGTCTAAGACCCATAGCGATCTAAAACCACCTTCGTTGGAAACGTAAAGTAAACGGCCCTTAGCGTAGCCTACTACGTAATACCTAGGTATCGAAACTACGTCCTCTACTAATTTAACTAGTTCGCTTAACTTCACGGCATTACACCTCTATTACGCTTTAAATTTCAGGTCCTACTTGTTTAAATACTTTGAACCTTAACTTTATAATTAAGGTAAATTAACGTTAACCCCATGAGGGGAGTTAAAGGTTCTAAGCGATTAACGGAGGAGGAAGTAAAGTTCCTACGAGAAGTAGAACGCTCGGGGAGGCACTTAAAGGGGGGTTCCTTCGTCCTCTCCGAGAGCGGGAAGATATATCATGGTATGCCCTTCGAGACGGGGGTCCTTACTATCCACGGGGAGGAGAACGCCGTAGGAAATATGTTAACGGCCGAGGGACTTAACGCTAAATTTAAAATTATCCTAATCGTAGGAGCGGAGGACGAAATAGTAACTCCCTGCGGTAGGTGTAGGGAGTTAATAAGGAAGTACGGTAAGAGGGGATGTAGCGTCCTCTGCGCTACTAAGGATTTGAGGAAGGTAGTTAAGTTCGGGATAGAAGATCTACTTCCCTACCCTTGTAACGAGAAGTACTTAGGGTGATCGGTTCGTGAAATTAGTCAACTATATATTGCCCTTTAAGGAGTGTACTCACTGATGAAATTAGGGGAGGCGCGTAAGATCTTCGTAGGTACCATAAGGTTTAGGTACGTAGGGAGGGTAGGTAGGATAAAGGTGGAGGAGGTTGGCGGTAAGGTTAAGGTTAGAGGTAAGAAGGGGGGAGTTAAGGAGGGAAGTAGTAGCGTTACTTAATAGCGGTTACGAAGCCCCAACCCCTCAGTTACTTATCCCCATAGACCTAGCCCGCGAATTAAAGCTTTGGCCTCCTGAAGGAGCTTCCGAAGTAACCCTAGATACCGCAGGAGGTCCCTTGAGAGCTTGGTTTTACCCTAGGTCCGCTAAGGTAAAGATCTTAACTTCCGACGTTTCATCTAGGGAAGTAGAAGTAGACGTAGTAATATCACCTTTAGCTAACGAACCGTTGATAAACGATATGTTAGCTGAGGAATTGGAAATAGCCGTGGAGTCCTTCGGTAGGGGTTTATGGAGGTTTAGGTGGGAGCCTAAAGATAGGGTAAGGGAGTCGGCATCTAGGGCTTAAGGGGTAAGTTAAGCTTAAACGCATGAGCTTTATGTCCAATAGCGCTTTTCCTTTAGGCGTCTAGCTTAAAGGAAATGAAAGGGAAATCGTGTATCCGCTAATTAATTATCGGCTCCCCCATCATCCACTAAGGGGAGGTACGTACCTTAACTTCCTTAGCGCCTAACCTCTTAAGCGCCCGGATAAGTAGAGCGGAAATGCTAAGTTTATTAACGTCCTCGCTTTCATAGCGTGATAGGTTAAGCTAACCTTATAGTTTAAGCTTTAATATGTAATCGCACCTTCCTTTAAGGGGTTAGGAAATGCTTAAGGTACTAGGAATATGCGGGAGCCCTAGGAGGGGCGGGAATACCGAGATGTTATTAGACGTAGCACTTAACGAATTAAGGGGTTTAGGGGCCGAGGTAGAGAAGGTAACTCTTAGTACGTACGACGTAAAGCCCTGTACTGGTTGTCGTTACTGCGTAGAGGAAGGGCGATGCTGTATCGATGACGATATGACCAATATTTTAATACCTAAACTCCTCTCGACGGACATCATAATAATAGCTAGCCCCGTCTACTTCAATAACGTAAGTAGCTACGTGAAGGTCTTTATGGATAGGACTTGGTGCATTAGGGGGAAACTTAGAAATAAGGTCGGAGGAGGGATGGTAGTGGGAAGGGGCTACGGTTTGGAGTACGCCCTAACGGCCATACATTCCTTTATGCTTAAACACGAGATAGTCCTAGGGCATAGGGGAGTAGCTGGCGTAGGATTCGATATAGGCGAGGTCCTTAAGGATAATAGGGCCGTCGAGGACGCTAAACGTTTCGCTAAGAGGCTTTATGAATTAACCTTACTCCTCCATTCCGCCCAGAAGGTCAAAAGCTATCATTAAAGGGGTAAACCTTAGGTAAGCCGTACGATATCGTAAAATTTCTTAAACTTAGGTACCTAAGGAGCCAAAGCATTAACACTAAATAGTTTTTAACTGCTACCCTCTAATGTAAACCAAATGAATATAGAAGGCTATTAGCCTACACATCAGCCATACCCTTACTTAAGACTAGTATCCGTTACAGTGGAATACTCAATTTCATCGATAAATTAAAACTTCGTGTAGTAAAGTCAACATCATAACTTAAATTGCTAAAACTCATGGTTATAAAATTAAAGTTTAAATATTTTTAAAGCAATTAGCTATAACAAATAAGGTAAAAGGTGCTGGACCTTGAAGGTGAAGCATGGTGTTACCTTAGTTTTAATACTGGTTCTAATACTTACCGTTACGCCGTTTCCTGCGCTATCTCAACCCCCTCCCAGCGGAGGGGAGATGCCTCCAAGCCCTCCCAGCGAGGGCGGGCAACTTCCTCCCCAGCCATCCGGAGAGGGGCAAGAGCAGGGTCCTGCCCCTCCTCCCCCTGAGGCTACAGCTGCGCCGCCTTCTGAGGCTCCGGAGCCCATGCAAGGTAAGCCCGCCCCATCCT
>Ga0190312_1000473_pt1 | contig 12538 bp, 10 predicted proteins | sample 487007910_MG_FD_165046 | JGI IMG/M metagenome (GOLD analysis project Ga0190312, IMG submission 165046) | Hydrothermal vent sediment bacterial communities from Southern Trench, Guaymas Basin, Mexico - 4870-07-9-10_MG | ecosystem: Environmental > Aquatic > Marine > Hydrothermal vents > Sediment ... | reverse complement strand
ATGATGGAGGAGGATGAGGTCAAAGAAGGATACGGCGAGGGTATGTTCGTCGCGTTACGGGGCAGAAAGATGTGATTAAAAAACACATAAATCACTTTTTTATTTGAAAAAGTTTTAAATACTAAAAAAGAATTATCACCACCGGTGATAGTGTCATGAAGAAGGAATTTGCGATCGTTGGAGTGTTTGTATTGATTGCACTTTTGCTGGTCGGAGTTGTGTCTGCAGATGTCTCGTTTACGGTGAACGACGATGCCGATGTAACCGATGCAGATTTTGACATAATAAAGGCGGGCGCGTACGGCAGCGGAGATAAGGTAGTGTTTTGGATGGAGGTTCGCGGAAAAATAAATGTGAATCCACCCGAAGGTTACTACTATACATACTCAATAGATATCTATACCAACGATGATAAGTACATATCTGTTGGCATCTACGGTTACACATATAGCGGTTACACAGTCAAATACGCGTGGTTAACTACGGAGTCAAGTACAAGCGCATTAACGGAGGGAACGGATTACATAATTTCGGGAAATAAAATCTCTTTCTATATTGACAAAACCGTGGAAAATCTCTGGAATTCCGGCGTTGATACAGTGGATTTTTACACGGGTAAAACCAGTGGTAGCTGGAGTACCACGCACACAGACACGGCTACATACTCCTCTGCAGAAGGAGGAACAGGTGAAAGTACGGGCGGAACTGAAGAAGCTCCATCTATGTGGCTGTTCTTCCTTCCCGGAATACTGGGAATAATATTTATTGTAATATGGATAGTTATATGGCTTGTCATTGCGCTCTGGGCGTATAAAGACGCCAAGAGCAGAGGAGACGAGCATGCGGTAATTTGGTTCTTGGTGGTATTCCTCCTTGGAATAATCGGTCTTATAATATACCTGGTTATAGGCAGAAAGGAGAAGAAACAGCAACCCCCTCCGCAACCGTATTACTACCAGCAGCCGCCGCCACCACCGCCTACGCAGTGAAATCCATATTATCTATTTTTTATTTTTCGGAAATAAGTTCACGGCATCGTGGATTATACAAACATCATCGCATTTTTCTAAGAATTTTCTCTCCTCCGCAACCCTAAAACCCATTTTTTCCAACAGTTTCTTAGGCAAAGATGATTCCACGAATATTTCGTATTTTTCCATAATTCTCTTTATTCTGTACGCCTTGTGGTCTCCGACCTCATAATCCTCAAATTCCTTTCCCATAAGAATCTCCGTGAATCTTCCTTCACCAAGACCTTCGGAGCAATCAGCAACCAAAAGTATTTTGCCCCCCTCTTGCGTGAACATAACGGCGGATTCCAGCGCTTTCGTCGCTTGGTAAAAATTTCTGGAGTAAGGAGGTTCAACCTTTGCTACGCAGCAGGAAAATTTTTTTGGAATATCCACCGTATATATCTCCTCCGCGAGAGGAATCATTTTTTCAAAACTCTCAAATATGTCTCCGAAGGCGCAACCTATTATTCTCCCACAAGAATGCACAAGTTGTACGGATATTATATTAATTTTGCTAGTAACGATTTCGGCAAATTCCTGCATATCTTCCGCTACAGGATTTCCAGATAGTTTTAGTGCTCTTGCGTTCTCATCCATCGCCATCCTATGGTTGTTTTTTATTGCTTTATAAGATGCCACTCCCGGCAACAGGGATTTTCTTCCTCCCGTATATCCAGCGAAGTAGTGCGGCTCCACAGAGCCTATAACAACGACCTGCGGAAATTTTTCAACTGCATGGTTTATCTCCACGGGAGTTGAGTAAGAAGTTTCTCCATATTTTACAAAATGAGAATTTTTTGAATCATGAGCCATCCATTTTAGATTAGCGCTCAGTATTCTATTCGCCTCATCTTCTGTGGGTGATCTATGTATTCCTGTTGCGAAAAGTACAAGGATATTCCTAAAATCTATTTTTTCCGCAATCTTTGAAATAACCTTTGCTGTGGGAGTACTCCTCGTATGGTCATTAACTATTAAAAGGGTTTTCGTGTTTTTTAGGTCAAGGTCATCCAGGGTTTCTAAATCATCCTCAGTGCCATCCCCCACATTTCTGCGAAACTCTTTAATCAAAGGTACATCACCCCCAAATCTTCATCCCCGTCCGATTTTTTCTTCTTTCTTCGGTCCTTCTTAAGTTTCGTTTTAATGGTCTGTTTAACGCCGAGTATTTGCATACCCTTCAGCGTGGGTCTCAAAAATACTTTATCTGGGAGTTCATCAAGAATTATATAACCATCTTTTACCAAATTTTTCAGAGCCATATTGAATGTATCAGGTCTCATTCTCAGAGCTTTCCGAGCATCTTCAGCGGTACACGGATAGTTATCCGTGGCGAATTTTAGTATTCTCGCCTCTGCGGAATCCCTGTTAAATGTCCTCCTTCTCGCCATACGAATCCAAATGATTTAGAGAATAAAAGTTTTCCCAATCAAAATCTTAGGGCCATACCCACAATCAAAACTACTGCTCCAACAATCATAGCTATTTCAAAATATCTTTGTATTTCCTCAACAGAATGTATGCTATCCTGTGAAGTTTCCCAATATGTTATAACGAACTGAAATGGGCCAACTTGTACTTTCCGCTCATTTTTGATTATGTCCATTATCACGAAACTACCAACTCCAAAATTCCTGAGTTTGCCTTCCAGAGTTATGTTAAGATGCGAGTCAAGTTCAATTATTGTGAGATTAACGGAAATTCCCCAATCCTCTAAATTAAGATACCTCACATCGGTTATTTTGCCGTAAACGGTTATCTTCGTACCCTGAGAATAATCCGAGGAATTTACCTCACTCGCTGGCTTATAAAACTGGTATGGAAAGGTTATCAATAGAATTAATGATGTCAAAATTATAGCGAGACCTGCTATTACCACTCCCTTTTTCATATAGAGGTATTGCAAACCCACTATTTCATATTTTCGCAAAGGTTTAAAATACAACATTGCCATATTCAAATATGCGAGGTTTGATGACCATCGGGATAGTTATGGCCTTTGTGGCAGGATTTATGGTGGCGCAGATAATAAACTACTCTACGGAAACTCCCCTCTCCAAGGAATACACGGCGGTTCTCCTGAACGACAGAAATTACTTTCCTGAGGTTTACAGCATAATAAGCCATGCCAACAAAAGCATACATATGATTATGTACGAAATTCTCTGGTACTCCACGCAGAACGATGTTATGAAACTCGTGTATTTGCTGGGAGATAAGGCCAGCGAAGGTTTGGATGTTAAAATAATTCTGGAATACAGCGATTATTCATACTCACTGAACGAGAACAATACAAAAGTAAAGGATTATCTGACAGAAAGGGGAGCGGAGGTAAAGTTTGATGATAAGCATATAACCACTCATTGCAAACTGATAATAGTGGATGGAAAAATTGTGATCATAGGGTCAACTAATTGGAGTTACTCTGCGTTTGAGAAAAACCACGAGGCATCCGTGGCCATATACGATAGCAACTTGGCAGAGAAATATGAAGGGTACTTCAATTATGTTTGGAATTCCTCTTGACCCTGTGTCTCACAGCAACCGCAAGCCCTCTGTTGCTTCTCCTCATATCCAGATAGTTCATTTTGGCCGTGCCCCACGCCCTTAGGTTTTCGGAGGAATCCACTATAGCCACTTCATCTCCAATCCTAATGTCATCGGAGGCATCCAGAACTCCAGCGGCGAAAAGGTCACCAGTCAGATCAAAATCTTCCATAGTAACGGTGTATATTCTCTCCTTGGCTAGATATTCCGCAGATTTCTCCGTTAAAATGAGCATACCTGTTTCTGTGGAAAAGTTGAGATAGTTTTCTCCTTCCACAAAAAGGGATTTTCCCTTAACTTCCGCATTACCTTCCCAAATAATTTTCCCGAACTGGAAGGAGGATATGGACTCAAAATCGCAGAGTTTTTTTGTTTTTTTATCCACAAAATCCTCTTCCTTCTCAATCTCTTTGAGGTGAGATACCATATCTCTTATATCGGTAAAATGCTCCAGATCAAAGTAATTCTTCAGAAACTCTAAATCTTCTCCGTAAGCGAAAGTCCCCGCATAGCCTCGGGTAAATCTTTCAAGCATTTCAACAATGATATCTATTTCCTCTCTGAACCAGTATCCTATCACGGGTAAATCGTAGTGCGCCGCTGGGTAAGTGTATTGGAGTTCCATGGGCACAAGTCCAAGGGGAGAAGTAACTACAACCCTATGAAAAATTCCCGCATTTTTGAGAGATGATAGATATTTATTTATTCTCCTATGCGTCTTAGATTTTTCGTAAGGTTTCTTGGCCGAACAGGGTAGAAGAATTAAGTATTTTGCGCATCTCGGCTTTAAGTATCTTTCAGCAATTCTTTTTCTGAACCTAACCACATCCGGCCTGTAAAGAGATTCAATATAATCTGCATAAATCTTAAAACCGCTTTGTGGAGCGCGAACAGGATAAAATATCTCGTAGAAATTGTGATGGAATATATCCGCGTATCTTAGGAGTACCCTTGCCCAAGAATCTGAGGTTCTTTCGGCAAATTCCCTCAGTAATCCCTTTCTTTTGAACTCCTTCAGATCCTCAACGGTTTTTCTTAAAAAGTTCAGATTTTCCTCGTAAATATTTTCCTTTTTATCTTTGGCTTCCGTTATCCCTCCCACGGTATACTTCTTTCCTAATTTTGCGTGATACTTTGCGGAAGAAAAATCAAAAACATCCACACCTATTAGATGTAAGGTAGCTATGTTGTACGGATTTGCAAGAAAGGGCAAATAGATTTTTTGGTTATGTTGCTTTTTAAGATTTACGATCAAATCAACGAGTGTTTTGGGATTGTTGAGAAAGCGCTGAACCCTCAAGATAACTATATACTCATTGCATATATAATATCCTCTCAGTCTATCTTCAAGAGGTACACCTGCTAAAATTTCCTTCGCCTCATCCTCCCCTATTATCGCAATTTCTCTCATGATTCAAAATCAAATTCTGTCTTGCATTTTATACATTTCTTGAATCTTTTAGCGCATGGTAAATGGTACTGCGCCCCACAAACTTTGCATACAACCATATCCATATTCGGCATTATTACTCCTCTACAGAGGGCGCATTTTTCTTTTGTTTCGGCTTTTACTATTTCATAATTTTTCTCGGTCGGGAACTGGGACGCGTTCAAGAATTTTTTAGTCCCTCCGCTGATAGGTTGTCCATCAAAACGCTGCCCCCTAACGGTAATCACTATATTCATATTTTCTCGGGTTGATTTGAACTTTACTATATGCTCTATTTTTTCTCCAACCTTTATTACTGGAATCTTCAGCTCCTCCTCGCAGAAGACATCTCCTCCAACGACCACTTCCACATTTCTTGCGTCGGCGTTACCAACATTTTCTATTATCAGCTTTGCTCTGAAAGTGTTTTTCATTTTTCCTACTGGAATAATATCCACACTGAATCTGGGCTTAAGATCCGATATTTTCAAATCTATGCTTGATAGTATGCTTTCCGCTATTTTCGCGGCTCTCAGAGGATCGCTTTCCCCAATCATTTCCGCACTTTTGTACGCATCCTCCTCGTAGGATGTGTCTATACCCAACTGGGATGCAAAATTTATTTTCTCTCTTACTTCCTTCAATATTCCCCGTAGTTTTGCGGCGGTCTCCATATATTTATCTATTTTCTTTTCAAAATCGTTTTTCATTTCCATAAATTTTTCAAAATCTCCTCGTGCGATGGCCTCAGCCATTCTTTTGAGAGGAGCAGTATCTCTCATACCTACCTCTTTAGCTCTTCTCTCAAGTTTGGTAAGAATATCGGTAAATTCTTTCGTCAATTTTTCTCTGAGTCCATCCCTTATTTCGTTCAAACTACTCAATATTTTATCGTAAGCCCCTTCGTCGTAGAGTTTGGTAAGCTCGCTTATTTTCTCCTCGTATTCGGTGAAATCCACACCCAAATTGGAATATTTTCTGAGCATGTTTCTCAGAGCTCCCAACAGAGATTCTGTGTATTTTGGCAATGCCTCCTCCACCTTTTTCTCAATATCGTCAGCAAGTCTGAAAAATTCGTTGAACTCTCTTGATTCCATAAGGCTCTGCAGCTCAACCATCTCCGTTTCCAATTCCTTTACATCCACGCCCTTATCCGCGAGTTCCTTCATTTTTCTTTTTAATTTGTTTATTCTTTCCCTCGCTTTCTCCTCAAATCTCTCACCTATAAGGTTTCTGAGTTCCATAAATTTCTCAAATACCTTATCGTAATCCTCCTTTGCCAGGTACTCTCTTATTTCCTTGGCTAATTGCGTGGCCGTGCTTTCCTCAATTCCGTATCTCTTTGCTGCTTCCACATATTTATCTATCTTTTTGCCCAGATCAACCATAAAATCGCTTACCGCTCCCGATACGCTTTTGTGCGCATTTTTTATAAGTTCCAGACTCTCAACAAATCTTTTATTTTGAAAAGCCTCCTTCGCTTTGTTGTAAAGTTCTATGGCGTCCGATACATCTATACCTATCTGATAAGCCATCTCAATGCTTCTTTTGGTCTTTGCAGTGATGTCTTTAAGAATCCTTATCGTGCTTTCTATCTCCGCTATTTTATCCATTACTTCTAAAGCGCTGGTCAAACAGGCACTATAATTTCCTTTCTCAAAATATTCTCTGGCGGCACTGGCTTTGTTTTGTATATCGGCGGGTAAAATACTTCTCATCTTCCTTACTTTCTGCTCCATCTGTATGAGTGTGGAATAAGCCATTTCCTTCTGTAAGCCCGCCCTCTCTATTTCACCCAGTGCTTTTATGGCAATCTGCATTGCCTCGCTTACCCTGAACTGCTCAGCCAATCTCTTGGCTTTCTGCAACATAGCCTCAGACATCTCTACACGCATACCTTTCTGTCTAGCCTTTCTTATTTCGTCCTCCACAGCTCTTAGAGTGGAGTAAAGTTTGCTCCTTATCCTCTTCTCTATCTCTCTGCAAACAGTATTCATTATTCTGATGGCATCTCTGTAATTTCCTTTCCTGGCGTGTTTGTTTGCCTCCTCCAATTCTTTGGAGAAATCGGGGAGGGCGAGATTTATGCTCAGTGCAGTTTTGGATAAGTTGGAATACTTCTTTTGATAATCAAGATAAAGATAGTACGCCTCAGAAATTTCGCTTATTTTTTTCCTCAAATTCTGATACATATGATAGCACTTTTTGTATTCACCTTTAATTATAGAATCCTTAAGAGCAGATAGCTCCTCATCCCTGACGGGGATAACGATTCCTTCCTGCTTCAAGTCATAAATCGTTTTTTCAAGTTTGGCCACCAATCCAGAAAGATATTCCTCTAAACTTTTTTTCAGAATGTCCAGAATCTCTTTACCGAGTTTGTTAGCATCGGCATACTTCTTCTGGGAGAGCAGACTTTTGAAGTTCTTTATGTTCTCTCTTATCTCTGCAGATACAAGACCTATGCCTATTTCCTCTATTACCTTGCTCAATTCGGTGATTTCTCTGCCAATCCTTTTTACTTCCTCCCTGCTCAGTATATTTTCCAGCTCTTTCATACTGGATTTGATGAGTTTTTCAGCATCGTCAAATCTGTTATCTTCAAAAGCTTTCTTTGCACCGACAAGCATTCTGGCGGGTGTGGTAACATCTATCCCCCTCTCCTTAGCAGCAGTGATTTTTCTGGCGGTCTCTGCCAGCATCTTATATACATCTTCGGCCCTCTCCTTGTACTCTCTGGCTATATCTCTCGCCTTAGCGGATAACCTTATTGCCTGTCTTATATCTCCCTTCTCCAACGCCTCCTTCGCTTTTACAAGTAAATCCCTTACCTCCGTCTGCTCTATTTTAACACCTATTTTTTTGGCAGCCACACCCATTGTTTTTGCCGAATGGAATATATCTCTGACCACATTTTTCTGTAGAAAAGAAAGTTCCTTTACCAAACTGTTCAGGGTTTCCATAGCAGAAGAGAACTTTTTCTCAGCCAAATCGCTTTTACACTTCGCTATAAGCTCTTTGTGTAGAGAGACATCTGTACCATAGGCTGCGAGAAAATCCACCTCCTCCTCAATCTTCTTCAATTTTCTCTCAATCTCGTATTTTCTTATCTCTCCAACTATATCTGAGGCCTCTTTTAAATTAACAAATGCGGTGAGTAAATCTTCTTCCTTAAGGGCTCTAACTGCTTTCCTTACAAGTTTTGATGCTTCTGGAATTTCGTGGGCTTTGAGGAAGTTTTCAAGATTTCCTATAATTTCTTCCGCTTTCCTCTTCAACTTAGTAATTATGGCAACTTTCGTATCGGCCGCGAGTTCTATAGCTTTCATGTATTCGCCGTTCTGTATGTATTCAACCATTCTATCTATGTCCATCCTCTCCTCCGTGAAATCAACACCGTGCTCAGCCCCTATGGAAATGTAGGTTTCAAGCTCCTCGGATTTCTGCATGGCCATATCGTATAGTGTGGTATCCAGAGCATCCCTGACATTGTCTATTATTTCCTCTACTTCGTCGGGGTTGGTATCAATTTTATCCTCTGCTTTGTCCAACTCTTCCATATATTCTGAAACATCTAAGCCCTTCTCTTTCAATTCTTCTATGAAATCTTTTAACTTTTTCAACTCCTTTTTAAGGGCTTCAATCCTATTTAGCTTTCTCTCTATAAGTTCAACGCCCCTTTTTGCCTCCGTAAGGGCAAGTTTGTATTTTCCCTCCCTCAATCTTCTTTTCGCAATCTCCAGCTTCTCCAAACTGGGTTTTATATCAATACCCATTTCTCTGGCTTTAATAAATAATTCCTTGGACTGGGAAATCTCTTTCAAAACACGCTGAAATTTCGCTTTCTCTGCAGAGGATGCCGCTTTTTTCAAAGTATCTATTGCCTCGCGGTATTTACCCTCATCAAAGAGCTTTCTTGCAACATCCATTAATTTTTCCGCTTCACTCACATCCGCCTCTATCTCACGCCCCTCTCTTATAGATGAATTTAGTACTTCCATACTTTTCTTTACGAAATTACCCATTATTTCTTTGAGTTTGTTCAGGTACTTTTTAGCATATTCCAACGCGAGGGAAAATTGCATAGAATTTAGAAGTTCTTTGGCTCGGCCTTTATATTCTATTGCCTCAACGACCTTAACTTTCATTTCTCTTAGCATACTCTCGTATTTTTCTCCCTCGGCAAAGATATTATCTATCTCTCTCTCAAATTTTTCCCGAAGCAAAGTCTGTACATCTGTTAAAGTTCTGAGGGCGTCGTCCACAGAACCTTTCTTTAAATAATCTTCCATAGTTGATAGTTTGCTTTCTATCTCCCGTTTCTTCTCCTCTTCAATGCCTTCCAACCCCTCTTTTATTTTATCAATTTCCATCTCCAACCTTCTTATGATCATGCCGATCAATTCACTTTTAATTTCCTGAAATCTTCTAAGTCCAATTTCTATATCTTCCCTTGCCTTTTGTCTTGCCTGTTCCATCTCCACATGATACTGAGAAACATCTTTTCCCATATCTCTTAAAATTGCAAGATACTTATCGCACTCACGAGCTATATTATCTATTTTCTCGTTTTCCAGCCGCTCTAACAGCTGCTGTGCATCCTTAAACTTTGAAAGGGCGGATTCAAAATCCTTCATGTCATAGTCCTTTTTTCCATTCTCAAAAAGTTTTTTTGCATCAGAAACATCAATGCCCCCCTTCTCATCTTTATCCAGCCTTGCCCTCAAATCCTCTATTAGTTTTTCGCACTCTTCCTTCATCTTTTTGGCCCTTCGGGCCTTTTCTTCTAATTCGCGTGCGAGTTTCAGTTGGCTCATAAACGGGTTGGGCACTTTATAAACCTCCCACCATTAATAGGTTTAAAATATTAAATTTTTTGCCAGAGGTTTTGCGCAACAATTTCGCATTTAAATTAAAAGAAAATTTAAATAGCAATTTTGCATAATCTGTTATTATGAATCGTACCGTGCCTATACTCATAATTGTTCTATCCGCGATGCTGTTCTTCATGGCTTTGGCCCAAGAGAATCCCGCCGAAAAAACGGTAGATGGGAAGGAACTATACTCTTCAAGCCCCGAGCAGATTCATCTGAGTTGGTCTGAAAACCCGCAAAGTACTATAACTATTATGTGGCATACGGATAGCAATTCCAATCCTAACATAGCACAGGTTGGATTAACAACTAATTACGAACTCGGAAATTTTTCGGGTTATTCGTACCAATCTCCCTTTTCTGGATATTGGCATGTGGTTACTGTGAGAAACCTCACTCCCGATACACTTTACCATTACAGGGTAAGCGGAGATTCGGGCGGTTGGAGCCAAGATTTCACATTCAGAACTGCCCCCTCTTCTCCCAAAAATTTCACATTCGTTGTTTGCGGAGATTCGCGACAGGCTTTGCCGTACCCCTTCGGAAATCTTGACGGTTGGAGAGAGGTTGTATCCGCAATAGCAAACGATTCCGATATCTCATTTTTGCTTTTCACGGGAGATATGTGCTATGACGGAACCACGGAGCCCTACTGGAACGATTGGTTCTCAATAACCCAGCAAATTGGGGCGTACATGCCCATTATGCCAGCCATAGGAAACCATGAAACGAGCGATGATGAAGATGCTGTGCATTACCTTGGATCGTTCACTCTGCCCAACAATGAACTTTGGTATTCTTTCAATTACAGTACGGCGCATTTTGTGGTTTTGAGCACTGAGCATACGACGAACCAATCCCAACTTCAGTGGCTGGAGAAAGATTTGAGTTATGCTTCCAACGATACCTCGCATCCGTGGATAATCGTTGTTTTCCACAAACCTCCATATACATCTTGCTCTGAAGGTCACGGACCGTATGGGAATGCACAGCAGTACTTTGTGCCTTTGTTTGATAAATATCATGTGGATCTCGTTTTCAACGGTCATAATCACTTCTATCAGAGAACATATCCTCTCGTCGGCGGAAGCGACCCGTCTAATCCCACAGTAACAACATGGGAAAAGAGGAGATATGTGGATCCTCAGGGTACGATATATGTGGTTACTGGCGCGGCAGGAGCGCCCATGATAGGTTACATACCAGACAACTCCTCTGGATACATAGCGGAGTATAAGGGAAATACACTTCACTACACGAGAATAACCATCTACACAAACAACAGCCTTCATCTTGAAGCGGTGGATACAAGCGGAAATGTTTTTGATGGTTTCTGGATAATAAAGAGTCCTCCGGTATTGGAAATTAAAAGTTCAGGAGCTGTAATATTCTATATTCTGCTCGCAATAATTATCTCAGTTATGATCGGAAAGTCATCCACAAAAATTTAATATAAAAGTTTGCACATATCGCCCCGATAACCATGGCGCGCATAAAGGTGATAAACGAGATTAGTGAGTTAGTCGCTATTTTCCACAGTTGTGATACCAAGGTTAAGAGGGATGTTTTTGAAGAGGTAACGAAGGATTGGGTGACGCTTGAACAGATAAAGGAAAAGTACGGGAAGAAGGGCGAGGAGGCCCTGAAATATCTGGAAAAGATAAAATTGGTGGAAACCCAGTGGCTCACCACGCCGAAGGGGCCTGTTAAAGCGTATCACACATATTATACTCACATACAGATAAATATGACGATACCCATACTTGAATCCGGGGATATAATATATGCCAGCACAATGAGCGAAAAAGCCCTCAAGGAATACGAAAGAAAGATAATAGAGATGATAGAAGGTAATCCTGCGGGAATATTCATAGGTGATATAGTAAAGGAATTGGGTATATCGCAAACCCTAGCGAAGGGAATAATAAAGAGGAGCGCAAAACTTGAGATGCGCGGTCATAATGTGGTGGTGAGAGAAGATGCTTGACGAGAAGTGGTATGCGCTGATTGCGGGCCTCATCTATATGTTCGTTATAGGCCTCCTTATATTTCTCCGCGATATCGTTGATTTCCCGTATGCCATAGCGGCGATGGTCATAGCGTTTTTTGCCGCGTTCTTCATAGTTCTTCCGAACGCACCATTCAAGCCCGATAGATTGCCAGGCGCCCTCTCTTACTTCATCAGCGGAATACTGATAATGGGAATGGCGCTAGTAATGGTTAACCAGTTTTTGAACTCCTCAGCGCTCATAACACCCTTTCTCACCGTGGTTGCAGGAGTATTAATTTTCGGAGGCACATACCTCATACTTAATTCCGTAATTGGAGAGGGATTCGGAGGATTCGCAACCGAAGGAAAAGGATCCAGCATTGAGGACGGTACAGAAGAAGAAAAAGAAGAGGAAAGATCGAACTTTCCGGATAAACTATGATAGTCGTTCTAAGGATAGGGCACAGACCGAAGAGGGATAAGAGAGTCTCAACGCATGTTGGTTTAGTAGCCCGAGCATTCGGAGCGGATAAGTTCATACTCAGCACAAAAGATGAAGTTGTGGAGGAAAGTATTCGCAAGGTTCTAAAAAAATTCGGCGGAAGCATGGAAATAGTTAACGGGGCGGACTGGAAAAAAGAGATCAAGAATTTTAATGGAATAAAGGTACATCTAACGATGTATG
>Ga0190312_1000470_pt1 | contig 12613 bp, 10 predicted proteins | sample 487007910_MG_FD_165046 | JGI IMG/M metagenome (GOLD analysis project Ga0190312, IMG submission 165046) | Hydrothermal vent sediment bacterial communities from Southern Trench, Guaymas Basin, Mexico - 4870-07-9-10_MG | ecosystem: Environmental > Aquatic > Marine > Hydrothermal vents > Sediment ... | reverse complement strand
CTTTGGAATAAACCCCATAATTGCGCTGGCAAAGGCCTTTGTGGGACCTATCCTAACCACCTATGGGTGGGCAAGCATACTTTATAATGGCCTAATACTTCTTCTCTGCGGGGTTGGTCTGGTCATAGCTTTTAGGGCTGGTGTGTGGAACATAGGAGCTGAGGGGCAAATATTGATGGGTGCTATAGCAGCTACATGGGTCGCTCTCTATCTAATTCCAGATGCGCCCTCAATAGTAATGATACCAACAATGTTTGTTGTTGGTTTCCTATTCGGTGGTCTTTGGGGCCTCATAGCTGGTGTTCTCAAGGCGGAGCTCGATGTGAATGAGGTTCTCTCAACAATGATGCTGAACTATGTCGCCTATCAGCTGGTATACTATTTAGTGATGGGTCCATGGGCGAATCCGCTCACAAACTATCCGGTCTCGGAGCCGTTTCCAGAGAGTGCTTGGATGCTAAAAATCTCTGGGCCGATACCCGTCTCAATACCAACGCTTATAGTAGCCCTTGTAGCAGCGATACTAACCCATTTCCTGATATTCGATACGAAGCTCGGCTATGAGATACGTGCTGTTGGATCAAACCCAAACGCGGCTAGAGCATATGGGATATCATACAAGAAGGTTGTGATAGTAGCTATGTTTCTAAGTGGTGGTCTGGCTGGTCTCGCAGGGGTGCATGCTGTTGCTGGTGGGCTCTTAGTACCACAGCTGAGGAGACCAGAGCAGATTTCTCGTGGCTTTGGGTTCATCGCAATTTTGGTGGCATGGTTAGCTGGTATAAAGCCTCTACCAGTGATATTCACATCGATACTTATGGGTCTAATATTCCTCGCTGGTTTTGTTATACAGGTCCTATTTGCAAGGGGGATAGGAGCAACAAACATATTTACTGGGGTAATGTTGCTTGTGCTCTCAGTTGCGGAGACCTATAGGAGGTATGAGATAAAGATTGAAATACGCGGATTTACGAGAAGAGTGTCATAGGGGGTGTTCCGAGTTGGATCTCTGGACTGTGACACTATTCATAGCCCTAGCAATAAGAATGGGAACCCCCCTCCTCCTAGCATGTCTAGGGGAGATATACGCGGAGCGCTCTGGAGTTCTCAATCTGGGTATCGAAGGAACAATGATGCTTGGAGCAGCTATAGGGTTCATAGCCGCCTACGAAGCGCAGAATCTCCTCGTAGGATTCATAGCAGCTGCTATTGTGGGCGCACTGTTGGGGCTTATACATGCTGTTGTCGTCATCTATCTGAGAGGAAATCAGATGATTTCTGGGCTAGCAATAACATTTGTTGGTGTGGGTCTATCCTCGCTGATTGCCCATAGCTATGTCGGCAGGGTCATCAAAGCTAGTTTGCCAAAAATAGCACTTTTCGGGAACATCCCCATACTATCCGCCTTCTTCTGCCAAAGCGTCGTTGTCTACTTCGCATATACAATGTCCATCGCTATGTGGTTCATACTCTTCCATACACGCATCGGCATAGAGATAAGAGCCGTTGGCGAAAACCCAATAGTCGCTGAGGCATCAGGAATAAACGTTGAGAAAACAAGACTCATATGCGTGATCCTAAGCGGAGTGTTCGCCGGACTAGGAGGAGCATACATATCACTAATAGACATGAAATCATGGACAGACCTACTAACAGTTGGTAAGGGATGGGTAGCACTAGCACTCGTAATAGTCGCACTCTGGAACCCACTCTCCGCACTATTCGTATCATACTTCTTCGGAGCCCTATACGCATTCCAAGTATTCCTAGGAATAGACATAAACCTAGCAAAGATGATACCATACGCCGCAACAATACCAATACTAGCAATAGCATCAAAAATCTCAAAACGAATAGGAGTCCCAATACTAGGAAAACCATACATAAGAGAAGAAGAAGCACTACACGGAGTATAGCAAGCTAAGAATAGCGTTTTGGCTTATTCATATTTCTCTTCAATAGTTTTCTTAAATTTATTCCTTTTGTCTCAACTGTAGGTAGTATAAGAGCTATTTTTGATGTTTCTATTATATTCCCCACAAAGGCATAGATGCTTCTAAGCTTTTTTTTGGTAATTTTTTACATGAAAAAGAGAAGAATCGCAGTCAAGAAGGGATAGCAAAAATAGCGCCCAGCGAGTCCCTCAATATTTTTTCATATCATACCCCAAATTAGAACATTATTATCTCGTTGAGATTGCATAGGTATTGCTCATATTTATACTAGTGTCCTTTCTTATGAGTGAGAGATAGATTATGGATCCGAAGACACTATTAATGCAACTAAATAAGCATATCCCCAAAACATAGTGTCTATACGCACCGATATATAGGATTTTAACTATAAAAAGTTGGGTATATTGGGTGATCCAATGAATAAAAGTGACGTGGAGATCCAGTACTATTTCTCGGGCATCCCTACATCTAATTTCGAGGTTTTCACGTTTATCTACGGCATTATCTTCATCAATCTTTACGATTGTCTGTTTCCACGTTTCCTAGGATACCACTTCTTCCTGCTAATTGTCTATGTTGCACCATATATCCCTCTAATGGCGATGAGAAGGATAGACATTTTCAATCTAATTTGGCTTGGAGTACTCATATCCTTGTGCAATGATATATTCTTTTTCTTCATCGCCAAGGCCGTGGGAAAAAAAGAATGTAGTATTGTCTGGTACTACAGTAACTGGCTCATTCCACAAGGAACATACCTAGGCAGGTGGGATTTCCTATTCTTTAAGCTGGATGTATACTCATGGATTATGGCTCTCAGCATATACGCAAGGGTAGTCTTTCTTATAATCGCAAGAAGCTGGAGACCAAAGAAGACATAACGTACATATAGGGCCATGTCTATTAACAATATGAGTTGGTGAGGAATTATGAGGGTACACATAAACCCAATAAATTGAAACTGGGAATAATAATACCTATCCACACAAGACGCCCCCAAGCTTTTTTTAGGATATACGTTGATCCTAAGGACAGATGCGGATGGAAGATCCAGATGCGTTGCCTGCAATCGTAAATACTCCTAGGTGATGGTTATCATTATGTTTATAAGAAGCTAGGTAGGCCTCATCGTTTTAACTTCTGATATCGAGGGCTGGGTTGCCAGTAAGCAATTACTTTATAAGGCGTTTTCTTCTTTTAGGGAAAAGAGCGTATTTCATCTCAACATTGGTGGTGGTATTCAATGAGCTTAAGAGATGAGGCCCTCAAGTTTGCTGAGAGTATAGGTAGAGAAGTTGAAGGAGAGAGTGTGGATCCTAACGAGAAAATAAGATTTTCATGTCTTAGAATATGTGGGGCTGCATGCTGTACTTTCAACAGAGTTATCTTCTTACCGTACGATATAGTCAGAATGGCGAGGGAGGACGTGGGTTCGCTGGCAGGCTTAATGGTGTCTTTAGGAGAGAGGAAATTGATCGCAACTACTGGGAGGAAGAGTTTTATTCCAATTGTGGTTAAGCCTGAAGGCGTAGCGTGCCCATTTTTAGAATATGAAAAAGGCATAGCAACATGCACAATATATAAGGTAAGACCTAATGAGTGTAGGGTTTACCCATTCAATAGGATATTCGTGATAAGTGAGGATAGGGTAGAGTATTTCGCGATAAAGGATACTAAGATTTGTCCACCAAAAGCATTTCTAACGGGCGATGAAATAACAATTTTTGAGTACTGGAAAAATCAAGGAGTGCTGGATGTTGGTGAGAGAGAAGTCAAATTCATTGAAGGATTATCTAGGGTGGTTAGAGATTGGGTTGGGGATAGGGAGAAAACACCCATTATGGATTTCTATATAGTCCTTGAATTCCTGACAGCGATTCTTATCTTGGGCATCATAGACGCCCTTGACTACGAACACATAGTAAGTGCATTAAAAGCTCGCTTAGACTTCTATGGAAAATCAATGGAAAAAATCGTGGCTTACTTCATTGAGGATCCGACGAGAGCGATAAACGAGTTAATGGACGAGATAGAGCGTATGGTTAAGCGCGAATCATCCGAATAGTGTGAACACTAGAAAGGACACCCATAGGGATTTGAAAAACATTACAAATACTTTTCTTCGAATATCTATGGTGTATCTGGCTTCTTCTATGATAGTTCCGTATCATAAATTTACACAGATGTGATAGTGTGCTATCATAGTATTTAAATAGTTTTTGATATTTGGTTATCTTGGTGGTTTGATATGAAATTAACAGACTTATCTAGGTATAATCAATGGTGGAAGCTTGGTAGGAATTTTGCTGAGTATGATAATGATCTTAGGACGATCAGATTTCTTATTGGGAGGCATAAACACGAATTTGGTGTTGGAAATGTTTACATAATTCGGGGGCCTAGGAGGGCTGGTAAGTCTGTTTATATAAAGCTAAGCATCGCTGAGTTGATGGAGGGGAATGTGGAGCCAAAGTGCATTCTATACTTACCCTGCGATAGGCTATCGAGTAGAAGAGAGCTTCATAGGCTCCTGAGAGAGTTCATAAGATTTAATGCTGAAAGCGATAGGATATTCATCTTCTTAGATGAGGTAACATATCTACCAGATTGGTTTCTTGTTATCAAAGACCTGGCTGAGGATCCAGTGATAGACAAAGTTTGTATTGTCGCTACTGGTTCATCCCCAATAAGTCTCAAGGAGGCATCGGAGAGACTACCAGGCAGGAGGGTTGAGGGTAATGAGTTCTGGCTGATGCCCATATCATTCAGAGAGTTTATAATGAATGTTCCAAAGAAGAAATTGCCGATTCCAGAGGACAAGATCGAGGAGCTCAGGAAGATACTAAGAGGAATAAGATTTGACTTCGAGAAACCAAATCTATCTCCATTAGCGAAGCTCCTAGCATGGCATGACGAGCTTGAATCATTATTCGAACTGTACTTAAGGATTGGCGGTACGCCAGAATTCATAGTTGAGTATTTGACTGAGAAGAAAGTGGATGCAAAATACATGGAGATGCTAGTTAGATTTGTCCTCGGTGAGATATCAAAGGCTAAGAAAAGCGAAAACATAGCGCTGGGAATTCTCAGGTACCTAACGGACAACCTGATGCAGAGGGTTGATTATAGGAAGATAGCAACGAGCATCGACGCACACCACATGACGGTTAGGGATATAATAGAGACCCTGCAAAGAGCACTAATAATATTCCAGATGAACTATCTAGACATAGCCACAAGAAAATTCCTGCCACGAAAACAGAAGAAATTTGCCTTCTCTGATATTTCCTTAGTATTAGCATTAAGGAGCTACATTTACGGGCTAACATGGGAAGACCTAGTCTGGGAAATCGAAAAAATAAAGCCCCACCTAGTGGAAAACCTGATAACCTCAACCGCGATAATTTCTATTCACGAGCCGTACAGGAAGGAGTGGTGGACAAGGATAGGGTACTACTACACGGAAAAATACGAGATTGATCTAGTGCTACTATCAAAAACCGAGGTACAATCCTATGAGGTAAAATATGCCGAGAAAGCAGAAGCTACAAGGGCAAAGATAACGATAACAAAAGACGATTTAGACATCGAAAAAATGAGAATACCCGCAGCATACCTACTCGCCACAACACCGAAAAGCCGGAAGGTTCTATAGTTAAAAATTTCCTCAAAGATTCTCCATAGAATACCCAGCTTTTGATGTAACTCAGCACTATAATACTTCCTAGATATTAATAATACTTTTCTTTGAGTATCTATGGTGTATCTGGTTTCTTCTATGATAATTCTGTATCATAAATTTGTGTAGATATGATAGTATGCTATCATAGTATTTAAATAATTTTTAAAGATTGGTTTGAACTTATTTATAAGTAGTTTCAAAGTTGAGTTTGAATGTCGGGTATCATTTGGGATGTGTTATCGCGGGTAAATAGGTGGTGGGTCGATGAGAGGAGGGTCGTTGATGATGAGCATATAGGTAGGTTTCTAAGCTCGGCGGTTAAGTGGAATCCAAGGATTTTTGTTGTTGATGATGTTGTTGATGGTGTGTATACCTTAAGGGGGCCTAGGCAGGTAGGTAAAACAACAATGCTTAAATTATTTATCAAAGACTTGCTTGGGAGCGGATATAGTGGCACATCGGTTATATATGTTCCCTGTGATGTGCTTAGAGATTATCGTGAGTTACTTGAGTTGTTAGTGAATATACGGAGGAGAATAAGGGGTAGAATAGTGATTATTCTGGATGAAGTCGGCTTCGTGGACGAGTGGCAGAGAGCCGTTAAGGTCTTTGTAGATCAAGGATCTCTTAGAAATACCACTATTATTGCTTGTGGTTCTCATGCTGTGGATGTCAAAAAGGGAGCAGCATACCTGGTGGGTAGGAGAGGCAGTGCTAGACATCCTATTGATAGGGTGCTATTGCCTATGAGTTTCAGGGAATATGTATCCATCATAAAACCAGGGCTTATAAGGAATATCATGTGCCTAGAAGACGTTTTATCAATGGATCCCATTAGGAGAGAAGCTATCATAGGAGAGCTCAGTGAGCTATTCGCTATGTATCTCATCACGGGGGGCTTCCCTAGGGCTATAGACGAGTATATCAAGAATGGGACTATAAGCAGGGAAACTCTAAGCGATTTCATAAACTACCTATCCAAGGACATCACTAAGCTTGGTAAATCCGAGTCTTTAGCGAAGTCCGTGCTGGCATCAATTCTAAGACAAAGATGCAACCCTGTCTCCTGGAACTCAATTGCTAGAGAAATCGGTATTTCGCAGCCCACTGCAAGGGAATATGGAGACCTACTATCTAGGATGTACATCATAAAACTTATCTACTACCCAAACAGAACTTTCCTAGGACCAGATGAGAGAAAGAATAAGAAGCTTATTTTGAGGGACCCCCTCCTATACCATATAGCTAGTCTCTGGATAAGGAATTTCCCAGAAATCAGCATAAACCCAGACGAGATCATCTCGTGGAACATTGAGTATGAAGCACAATACATAGTTGAGATGGTGGTATTGGAACACATATCCAGACAGCACACAGTTTATTATTGGCGTCACAACAAGGAGTTGGACGCGGTCATCATAGAGAGGGGCTTCGCAAGAGGCATAGAGGTCAAGTGGAAGGAAAGAATTTCCAGAGGCGAAATAAGAGACATCATACGAACCTACAACAAGATACCTATGAAGAAAAAGAAGCTCATAGTCATTACGAAGAGAGCATACGAAGAAAGAGAAAACGCAATACTGATTCCTGCACCTCTCTTCCTTACGTTGCGCGGATTATGAAACCATCATCGAGGATAAACCTAGTGGACTCCTATTTGGGGACAATATTGGTCTAAAGCAACCCAAATAAATCAACAGAATTATATCAAAAATTTATAATATTACAAATATTTTTGTAATATTTGAGGAGACATTCAGTTTTGGGGGATAGCTATGGGTAAGAACCTGAAGAAGTTTAGATGCATGAACTGTGGGAAAACGTTTGAGATGCCTATAACGGCTGAGGATCCGATAAGATGTCCGTATTGTGGCATGGGCCCTGGGGTTCTCGTGCGGGTAAGTGATGATTATAAGGGTGTTGATACTCCAACGCAGCAGATACCTAATCAGCAGACGGCCTTACCTCCGACATCGCCAGCTCCGATGGGTATGAAAAGATTTCTGTGCTATAACTGCAACAGAGTTATTGAGGTACCATATGGTGTTCCGAAGCCTTCTCAGTGTCCATACTGTGGTGCGCCGCATTATATGATTCATAGGATCGGTCCTAGAGGGGGAGGATGGGGAGGAAGACGCGGTTTTGGTAGGGGCCGGTGGAGGTATGTTTGGTAGGTGGATACGATGGGGTTTATTTTTCCTTTCGATTTTTCCTTCTGTTTTTTGGTGGGCATCGTTGGGCTGCTTGTAGCGTTCATACTACTTATAGTATATCTTGCGAGGAGAATATTGGATATACTCGCTGAGAGAGAATGGGCTTCTCGGGAGTATCAGCAACAACCCCAATATGCTGGGTTTAGACAGCAGACGTTCTACACTCGCATGGTGAGTAGCCCCCCGGTTCTTAGGGTTCTCGGTTATGGTTATTGGTGCAGAAAATTCGGCAGGAGGAGAAGGAGGAGAGGACGAAGGTGGTAAAGACCATTGAGGAGTCGACGGTGAATAAAGAGACTAATATCAAGCTCAGAGGAGCACAGATGGTTAAAACATGTGGAATCCATAGGGCAGATATTTTGGCTAGAGCTCCCAGCGAGGGGACATAGATTAGGATAGGGGTTTTGGTCTAATATGGGGAAAGCAAGATATGTTTTCGGTCCAGTACCATCAAGAAGATTGGGGATGTCGCTAGGTATAAACAATGTTCCATATAAGACATGTACCTACTCATGTGTATACTGTCAGCTTGGGAGAACAACAAATTTGACAGTGGAGAGGAAACCCTATAGTGTTCCAGAAAAAATTGTGGATGAGATAGAGAGTATAGTGGATACCCAGGCAAAAATAGACTACATAACATTTGTACCAGATGGAGAACCAACACTCGACAAGAACTTAGGATGTACCGCCACAATAATTAAGGATAGGATAGATATACCTCTCGCCATATTAACGAATGGGTCACTAATTTGGATGGGAGATGTGCGTGAAGAACTAAAATTATTCGATGTCGTCTCTCTGAAGATCGATGGGCTTGATGGTATGTGGAGAAGGATAAATAGGCCTCATCCGAGGCTTAGTATAGACATGATAGTAGACGCTATGGTGGACTTCGCAAAGACATACCGAGGAAAAATACTGACAGAGACAATGCTTATACACAACCTAAACATAGCATCCGACATACTAAATGAGGTTATATCAATAATTAGGAGGATTGATCCATACAAAGTATATTTATCGGTACCCATACGCCCGCCAGCGGAGCAGTGGGTTAAGCCGCCGACCGAGGAAGAATTACTCGTAGCCTATAAGGCATTTGCCGACAGACTGGGAGAAGGAAAAGTTGAGGTTCTAAGCACCCCAGAACCCCCAAAGTTTTATCCACCAGCAGACCCAGTTGAGTATATCCTTAGCATGATCGCAGTACACCCTTTGAGGATGGAGTATGCCATCAATATCCTACAGAAACACACCGACAAACCACAAAAACTAATAGAAGACTTGGTTAAGGCCAGAAAAATATGCCTAGTAAGATATCAAAACACGGTATTTCTCGTACGAAGAATCATCAGAAAGTAAGAAAATGAAAATAAGCCAGCGAGGCTGAGGGCTCTGAAGTTTCTAGAGATTGATCCGCCCGCCTAATAAAGAAGACAAATTGCACTCTCATCAACCAAATAACCAACGGTACATATGTTATGCTAAATAAACCCCCAGCAGAATATATGGTCACTGACTGTCAATGTCCATTTCTTTATCTTCCTTCAGCTTTTTAATACTATTATATCTTCTTTGCTAATTGGGAGATATCTCTATTTTCCTATTGGAATTTTTATGGTCGGTGACGGTCATTGACAAAACCTCATGCTGAGTATGACCTTGCTGACATTATTCAGCGAGGAGAAAGTGATACCATTGAGTTTAAGGCGTCATTTTCTGATATGAGCGATATCTTAAAATGTATCTGTGCTTTTGCTAATGGTAAAGGAGGATATATACTTGTTGGTGTTAGTGACGATGGAGACCTTGTCGGGGTTGATGTAGATAATGTCGTTTTGGAACGACTAGAAAATATGATTCGAGAGACCATAGAGCCGAAAATATATGTTAATATTTCTATTGAAGCTGTGAACGGCAAAATAATTGTTGTTATTAGGGTACCAGAAGGCATAAATAAACCCTATTTCTATCGGGGAGTCTGCTATGTAAGAATAGGCACCGTAACGAGAGCCGTGAGCCGAGACGGCATAATAGAGATTCTTAAATCCAAGATAAGCTTTGATAGTCTAAGACTGGAAGAAGAGGTTTCCCTACGGGAAGACATCATTAAGAGACTTGTAGAGAGAGCTCGTAGACACAGAAGGATGAAGATAAGCTTTACAAATGTAGAAGACGTACTAAGAAGGCTCGGAGTATATAGGAAGAGAGCCATGGCCCTTCTATTCTCAGATGATCTGGTATTCCCTCAGGCAACAATAAAGTGTGGGGCCTATAAAGGCCAAGAAAAAATAGATGAAGAAACAATATACGGAAATCTATTTGAACAGGTAGAGAGAGCATTAGAATTTATTAAACGCAACATACGGAGAACATATAGGATTGAAGGCTTAGAAAGAAGGGAGATCTGGGAATATCCGATAGAGGCCCTGAGAGAAGCAATAGTGAACGCGGTTGCACATAGAGATTACTTCGTGACATCTCCTATATACATAAGGATATACGAAGATAGAGTAGTCATACAGAATCCCGGAGAATTGCCACCACCACTCACGGTTGAGATGCTAAGAAAGGAGCATCCGTCCATACCAAGGAACCCACTCATAGCAGAGGCTTTCTATCTATGGGGCTATATCGAGAAGTGGGGCGAGGGAACAAACAGGATGATAGAAGCGTGTAGAAACTATGGATTGCCTGAGCCTATGTTTGAGTCTAAAAATGGCTTCTTTACAGTAACACTAATGAAGAGGGAGGCTCTCCTACGAGGGTTAAGTGAGAACATAAAGAGATTATACGACTACATAAAATCAAGAGGGATAGCTACATTTAGAGAATGTGTAGAATTTATTGGAAAATCTGAAAAAACTACACAGAGATACCTGCGAAAACTAGAAGAACTAGGACTCATAGAAAGAGCAGAAAGAGGAAAGTATAAGGTAAAGTGAATTCTCCGCAAAACGATAATGCCCCCTCTAGCATAGTATTAAGTGTTTGAGGATGTGATATTCTGGTTGCTTAGAATAAATTTTTTCAGTAGATCTAGAAATTTCTCAATAGATATCTCTGCGGCAAATACTATTTCTAGATTGCTCGGCTTATTCGCTAGTATTCGTTTCAGCGCTTTATGAGCATTGATCACGAAATCTTGATGAGTTAGCTCTCCCAACCTATCTATGATCCTCACTAGGGCCTCCGGCCATGATTCGGGTTTCTCCCCGACAATTATCAGGAGTATTTTCCTATTAGGGTTACTCATGGCATATCTCATCGTGGTAAGTATCGCCCCCTTCTCATCTATTAGATCCCTAAGAATCTCTATGAGCTCGCTTCTCCGAATGTCGGACATCATATTTTTATCTAGGAGGCTGTCTGCTATGCTTTCTATGACTTCTATGTCCAATCTAACTTTCAGTCCCTTCACTATTTTTATTAGCTTGCTCCGCTTGGAAAAAACAAAATCGAAGCTTATCCCATCGATTACTATAGACCTTTCATACTCAATATTCAGACTCCTCAGAGTTTCTTCTACTAGTACCCTAAGGAGGTCAGGTATTGCCGCATATCGTAGCTCGGGGAAGAAGGCTTTTCCTCTCTCAGTTATCCTCACAATATTTGCTCTTCCTATAGTCTCCCTCTCGATGAGCTTCTTTTCCTCCATCTCCGATAGGAGCTCACTTACCCAAGACTTGGACAAACCTAGTTTCTGTGCGATCTCACGTTGCTTCATGGGTCTTATGTACAATAATGTTAGTATTTGATGGTACCTCTTCTTTTTCTCATAGCTAATGTCTACTATTCTCATCACCGAACATTCATTCACATTGAGTGAACATTCAAGATTACATTATAGAATAGAGAATTTATGAGGGGTGGGATCCATGTTTGTAGAGTTGGACACCCTTTCCGATTCACCAGTAGTGTTCGTTGGTGGAAAACTTAGGCATCTACATGGTAGAGTGGCTCTCGTGGACTGTGGGGGCTCTAAGCTTGTTGCGGTTACTATTTATCGAAAATATGTTGGATTAGAGGTGAATGGACTTGCTGATGAGATATCTGTTTCGGAGTATGTCCTCCAAGAGCTAGGCTGTGAACCTGATGATGTTGAGGTTTCGTTTTATTCTGATGGGCTTTTTGTCTATGGGACTCTGCTACCCAAATATATAACTCCTGGTGGAAGCATAGGCTTTGGATGGGGTGGTTTGGATAAGTATCCTTGGGTTCGAACCGTTGTTCGTGGATACACCCTGTTTTATAGCGGCCTACCCTACGCCGTTAAGTATAGCTCTGGTAATCTTCTAGGCGTAACTTACCTTGGTGTTCCAGATTCTGTGGAAACAAGGATCGACTCTGTTGAGCTGGGTGCGGGATATACTAAGGTAGAGAGGGAAGGCGTTGTTGTTGAGAACTTCCCTATTTACCCATCGCTTAGGGTTAGGCTGTACGAATATGAGCCGATAAGCGGGACGAGGATACCAACGATGCTCTTCGGAGAGCTGTTTGTGTGCGATGATGAGCTATATTGGTATGATAGAAGGAGCTTTTTTGATGTTCTAGAAGGTAACTGTGGAATAGTAATAACAGCCCCCCATGGTGGATTGTATAGACCCAGAGACATGAAACCCATACCCAACAAGGAGGCTGATGAAAACACATTTGAGCTCGCTAAGACTATCATCAGCAAGCTATACGAACTAAGTGACTTCAAACTTGTACCAAATGCGGTTCTGGGTAGGATACATAGATCGATAGTAGATCTAAAT
>Ga0190312_1000469_pt1 | contig 12643 bp, 14 predicted proteins | sample 487007910_MG_FD_165046 | JGI IMG/M metagenome (GOLD analysis project Ga0190312, IMG submission 165046) | Hydrothermal vent sediment bacterial communities from Southern Trench, Guaymas Basin, Mexico - 4870-07-9-10_MG | ecosystem: Environmental > Aquatic > Marine > Hydrothermal vents > Sediment ... | reverse complement strand
CACTTAATCACGATGTATTACTTATTATGTCATACAAAATATATTGCTCCCTAGCAATTCAGTATTTGAGGGTAGCTTTTTGGTTCTTAGGAGGAGATTCGAGATATTAAGCTCAGCACCTAGAAGAGACGTGATTAGAGTACTAACAAATATTAAGAATTACATCGACTGGTTTAAGGACTTCATAGATCAAGTAAAACTACGTAGTATTAGATCAGCTTCAGCAACATTAAGAGTACCTGGACTACCAGGTAAGTATAGAGTGTCAATGGAGGTTGCAGACTGGATCGAAGGTGATGTTCACTACGTTAAGTTAAGCAGTACAGGAGATCTTAGATTCTCAATAACATTCACTATAACACCTGAAGTACCTTATGAAGAGGAGAGCTCAAGAGTTAGAGGTATCTTAGAAATCGATGTAGGGATCTTATGGAGGAGGACAATGAGGGATTTCGCTTCAAGACTTATTGAGAAGTTAAGTGTAGGTATTAACGATACGTTACAAAGAATAGTAAGTGGTAGGGAGGTTAAGGAACGTGAATTAATAAAGGAATATACATTAGCGCCTGAACCAATGTCGATATTTGAAGTAGTTAGGACTGCACCAGACCCTAGGAAATTAGAGGACATTGTTGCGTTAGCATCAATAGTAGTTAGGTCTTCATTAATTAATACTAAGAAAATAAGTACGTTGCAGGAACTTCTCAATGAGCTAAGCAAGATTATTGAGGAACATAAGGGTGAGAACATATATTTGGTATTAAAGAATAATGTAACACTCAATATATTGATAGAAGATGGTGTACTTACAGGGCTTAAGATTAGGTTAGGAGACGAGGAATTCAATGGTAGGGAAGCCCTTGAAAGACTGAACTCACTTAAAGAGCTTAATGGTACGCTACATATATTTAAAGTATCGAAGTAAAACATTCATATTAACGTGGTGCCCTAAGCCTTATGCAATCATTAACATTGATATCTAAATCCATTGATGCTGAACCCATATACTTGGCTAACTCAGCAAGTCTAAACGATCCCTCATAGATAGCTAGGCAGCCCTCACACACCTCGGAGAATGTCCTAACAATCAATGCTTTATACTCTCTATCACGCACTTTAACAATTACTTCATCACCATACCTAACCCCTAAAGATTTCATTAATTCAACAATACTTGTGTTGAGTATTAAGTTCCCGAAGTCATCTATATGAACGACTCTTAATTCAACACCGTCATCGGTAATTAAGGGCTCTTCAGGTAACTCACTTACCTTAACTAATTCCTTGGTATTTAATTTGTGACCTAAAACATGAGGTGGTATACCTAAGCTTAAGTAAGCTGCTGCTGGAGCAAATATGTCTCTACCATGGAAGGTATAGGAGATCTCCTTAAGACCTGCAATCTTAACGTTGATTTCGTAAGCACTAAGTAACCCATCATTTCTAGCAGCAGGTATTAATACCCCATTATCGGGACCTACGAATAAGTAATTCTTAGATACCACAATTATGGGCCTTCTCCTACTACCAACACCTGGATCTACAACCACGACAAATATGGTACCCTTAGGAAAGTACTTATAACTTATCTTAAGCATGTGGGACGCTAAGGTAATGTTGTATTTCGGAACCTCATGAGTTAAATCAGTAATTACTGCATTAGGGTTTATACTTAGTATAACTGCCTTCATCATACCTACATAGGGATCTTTAAGCCCGAAGTCAGTCATTAATGCAATTACCGTCACTATGTTTACCCTCCAGGATTAGTTCTAAGTAAGACTTAATTATCGGTTTACTAACATCAATATCTAATTCCTTAATGAACTTATCAAACATACTCATAAATTCATTAACGTTCTTAGCGTTAATGACTTCGTATTCTATGAATGTACCTAGAGACTCAACTTCATCAATAAATACGTTCTCACGACCTCTAGTAGCTACGTACCTCCACTTTCTTACACTTAATAACTTAAAGCCTAACTTCCTAAATGCCTCCTTCAAGACATCAGGTTTGTCTATATTGATACTTAACTCCTCCCTTAACTTGACCTTATCAGATACTCTAGGCCCCTTAAATGTTAACTCGCCATGTACATTATTACCTCGCACTACCTTCCTAATCCTGAGTACTGAGTCAGGTATTACATCCCTACATGACCTTAAATCTACGTACGCATCATCTTCAAACCTGTAATCGATTATCCTAAAGCCTATTGCCTTAAGCTTATTGAGAATCTCATCAATACTTCCTCGAATTACTTTAACCTTAACTTCGTATTCAAGCAATTAATCACCACCAATCATACCTTATTCTAAAGTCCTTAAACTCACCCTTATACTCCTCCCACTTAATGTCAACCCTCTCAACCTTAGCTAGTGGAGGGCCTTCATGAGCCCAATTAATTAACTCTCTAACCTTATCTTCAGGGCCCTCAACAACTGCTTCAACACTGCCATCAGGTAGGTTTCTAACCCAACCTGTAACACCTAACCTTATAGCTACATCACGCATGGTGGACCTAAAGAATACCCCCTGAACTAAACCGTAAATCCTCAGATGCGCTTTAACCATCTTCTTACCCATAACATACCACCCACTAAATCATGAACTATAGGTACTTAAAACCTTGATCCATAGTTCAGAGGAATCTCAAATTTAAGTTTATGAATTTAAACATAGTATGGGTGTATGTCTTCATGAAAACTAGGAGAGTATATGATGGTGTTAAATGGATAATATACTATGTAGGTATTGATGACTTCATAAATGACTTACAAGGTATTGGTGAATTCCTAGATAAGGTATCTAGTGAAGGTAAGGTCGTAGCTATAGTACCTAATGTAGGGCTTACAAAGACAAGTATATTCTTAGGCACTAGCTTTCAGGGTATTAAAGGTCTAGCTATCATCATAGAGAAAGGTAGCTAAGAACTAAGCGCATTTAATAGGTAAGTAGGCACAGAGTCAACAATATGGAGTTAAGGGCAGTAATGCAATTAAGGCTTTAAGAATTAACTTAATTGATGGTTAAATACGAATTAGTAAAGGATTTAAAGGCTTACTTAAAGGGTAAAATCAAGATCTTAATGAATGACTCAAGCAAGGATTTAGCTAAGAGGTATGGTTATAGGAATTACATGATTGTTAGATATTTAGACATACTGGGTTCAATCAATGAAGTATTAGACCTCCTGAACTCCTTTGAGAAGCCCTTAAACCCAGTAATTAGGTGTAATAAACTTAAAGTTCGTGATTGCTCATACCTACTTCAGAGACTTAAAGCCTTAAACTATGAATTAAAAGTCATTGAATGGGAAGGCTCCTCATATGTAGTCACTAAAGTAGGAAATGTATCATTGGGGGCGACTCACGAATTCCTCTTAGGTCTATACTACCTATATAGGGGCTCAGCATCATTAATACCTCCATTGATACTCAACCCTGAAGGTAATGATATAGTATTAGACATGGCTGCTGCACCAGGTGGCAAGACATCACATATGGCTCAACTAATGAATAATAAGGGGGTCATAGTTGCTGTAGAGGTTAGTAGGGTTAGAGTGAGAGCTTTAAGGAGTAATATTGAAAGGTTAGGTGTTAGGAATACCATAATCCTGAGAATGAATGCTGTAAATATACCTAAGCTGTTTAGTGAGTACTTCACTAAGGTACTTCTCGATGCGCCATGTAGCGGTGAAGGTCTAATTCAGATAGATAAGTCTAGGAAGACTAAAACCTCACTTGATGATCTATTGAAGTTTAGGGAAGTCCAAACATCGCTACTTAATGCAGCTATAGAATCGACTACTAGCGGGGGATACATAATGTATAGTACATGCTCCATCGCACCCGAGGAGAACGAATTAGTTATTACTGAAATACTGATGAGGAGGGATGATATTAAAGTGGTTAAGATGCCTGAGCTAATTAAGTTTAGTAAGGGCTTAACTGAGTATCTTGGGATAGAATTACCTAGTGAGTTAAAGCTATGCAGTAGGCTTTATCCTCATAGACATGGAATGGAGGGCTTCTTCCTATGCCTACTAAAAAAGTTATGAGGGGTAAAGCTGGAGGTATTGAATGCGTTATTGAGAGTGACAATACGGTATTAGAGCTCATTAGCTACCTCTTGGGTAGCGATGCCTCAACACTATTGAGCGAACTAGGTAAAATCATGGTATGTAAAGGAATCTTCAGCGAGGTTTATATAATCAGTAATGATCTCGTAGAGGCTATCAAAATAATTTTCAGCAAAGGTTACGTACCTTACTCAGCGGGACTATATATTGGTAGAATTAGAAAGTCAAGACCCCAATTTGTACCGTCAGTAAACTTATTACAGTTAATTTACGAAAGATTGGGTCCTAGAAGAGCTTTAATTGTCAGTGAGGAAGGTCTTAAACCATTCCTGTACGGTAATGACATATTACGTAAATCAGTCATTAAATGTTATGAGCCCCTCAACAAGGATGAAGTAGTTGGAATAGTTAGTAATGATGGATACGTGTATGGAATCGGCCTAAGTGTTGTAGAGGGTTGTAAAGGTTTGAATGCATTAAATGAATTAGACCTAGTAGCTAAGAACATATTTGATGTTGGTTGGTATTTAAGAGGTGGTACTGAAGCTAGGGAGAGGATGTTTAAAGTCTAACATCTTTACAATAATATTCTAGCAATGCATGTTTTAAGGCATCATTGTAATCAATAGGGTAAGTGCGGTAGGTTTTTAATCTAAAATACTTAGTAACGTTAGGTGAATTTCCATTGTGTTGCGTGTATACAATACTCTAACACGTAAGTACGAGGTTTTCGAGCCTATAACCCCAGGTATTGTTAGAATGTATGTTTGTGGCCCAACAGTCTATGACTATAGCCATTTAGGTCATGCTAGAACCTATGTGGCTTTCGATGTCATTAAAAGGTACTTAATACTTAAGGGGTATGATGTCATTCATGTTCAGAACATAACTGATATTGATGATAAAATCATTAACAGGGCTAGAGAGGAGGGGAAATCGTGGAGGGAGATTGCTGATAGATTTACTAAGGACTACTTAGAAAGTTTGGAGAAACTAAATATTCATGTACATATTCACCCCAGAGTGTCAGAACATATTAAAGACATAATTGAGTTTATTGAGGAGCTTATAGAGAGGGGTTATGCTTATGTAGCACCTAGTGGTAGCGTATACTTTGACGTAGATAAATACGACGATTATGGTAAGCTAAGTGGTAGATTAAAGAAGGAGCTTTGGAGTCAGGAGGAGGAATTCATTAAGGAGAAAAAGAACCCTTATGATTTCGCGTTATGGAAAGCAGCAAAGCCTGGAGAGCCTTGGTGGGAATCACCTTGGGGTAAGGGTAGGCCAGGATGGCATATAGAGTGTTCTGTCATGAGTTCTAAGTACCTTGGCGAGCAGTTTGATATCCATGGCGGTGGACAAGACCTGATATTTCCCCATCATGAGAATGAGAGGGCTCAGAGTGAGGCTAGATTTGATAGGAGACCATGGGTTAAGTACTGGTTACATGCAGGTCTATTTAGAGTCTCCGGAGAGAAAATGAGTAAGTCCCTAGGTAACATCATAACATTAAAGGAAGCGTTTAAAAAATGGAGACCCGAAGTCATTAGGTTATGGTTAGCGACAATACATTATAGAAGACCTGTAGAGTTCTCCGAGGAAGCTCTAAAACAGGCGGAGAAAGCATACATAAGATTAGTCAATACAGTCGAAACGCTCAAGAAGTTAATGAGGGAGCTAGAGCCTGACCACTCATTAGGAAGTGATGACTTAAGAATACTTAGGGAATTAATAAGTGTTAGAAAAGGATTTTATGAATCTATGGATGACGACTTTAACACTAGTAAGGCATTCAGCTACGTATATAAATTAACAACCATAGTCTTTAAGGAGTTAATGAATAGACCTAAGAAGTCATTAGTAATGAAAGCATATGAGATCTTATGGGAGTTCAATAGAGTTATTGGTGTTCTAGATAAACACTTTGAAGGAGGAAGTATAGAGCAGGACTTTATTAATTCTCTCATAGAACTAATAGTTAAGGTAAGGCAAATACATAGATCAAGGAAGGAGTACCAGATATCAGACTGGATAAGAGAGGAATTAGCAAAGCTTGGGGTCAAGCTCATGGACTATAAAGATAAGACTGAGTGGGTCATAGAAAGGTAATGAATTAAGCTAAATAACACCTGAAAGTATTACTAGTCTAAGGCATACCTAAGATTCACTTTAGAGAATGTCATACTAGGTTATACTTTTATTTCTCTAGTTTGTATATTTCTTGTTTGGGGGGCCTTGAGGGTTTTCGTATTTACTTTGGGATTTCATGAAGATCATGCTATTAGATTACTAACATCGTCGGGTGCTAGTTTTGATGATAGGGTTGTAGTTCTTACGGGCTCACCCCTAGTTACAGCTACTAAGAAGGCTATTGAGAGCTTAAGGGCTTTTACATTGAGAATGGGTATAGGTGAACCAGTAGTTATTGAAGTACCTCCCTCATTTAATGAGGGAATTTCAACAATACTTAGAGTGTTCAGCGATAATGCTGAGTATGTCTTAGGCCTCTCGGGGGGTATGGGGTACTTAATAGTCTTTACATTGATAGCTCTAGTATTGTCAGGTAGAAATGCAAAAATATACATATATCCGGAAGGTGGGGATGTACCGGAAATACTTATTGATAAATATGTATTAACAACGCTAAGGAAGTTACCAACGGATGCTGAATTGAGAGTATTAAATGAAATAGTTAAAGCACCGGGAATAACTGATGAGGAGATAGCTGTAATAATTGGTAGGAAAGTTAAGACGGTAAGGAATATCGTTAGTGAGCTAAATAAGTCAGGTTTAATAATTAAGAGGGGTAGGAGAGGGGGTATATACCCTACTGAATGGGGTAAAGTCATAGCATTAATAAATGAATTAAAGAATTAATGCGAAAATTATATAGTAGTTATTTAAGTAGCTTTACAATTATTAGCGAATGGCTTGGTGATAGGTATGTCAACACTTAAACATGTACTTGAAGTCATAGACTTGCTTGATAATTCGAAGGTCAATGGTTATGACGTTAAGGAATGGTTTATATCTAAGGGTTTCGATGACAAGTTTATAGATGTAAAACGTATTAGGGATTCTAGAGGTCAAACTGACTTTATAAAAATAGTTATACCGGGATCAAGAGGAAAGCACGTAAATCAAGTCAATCCAGCACCTACTTTAGGGATAATTGGTAGGTTAGGAGGTATTGGTGCGAGACCTTCATTAATTGGTATGGTGTCTGATGCTGACGGGGCAGTAGTTGCGTTAGCTTCTGCTTACAAAATATTCGAGATGAGTATGAGAGGGGATAATTTACCTGGCGACGTGGTAATAACAACACATATCTGTCCAAATGCACCATTAAAGCATTATGAACCTATACCCATGATGGATACGCCAGTTGATATTTACAAACTACTCAAGCTAGAAGTTGATAGTAGAGCTGATGCTATATTAAGTATTGATGCTACGAAAGCTAATTGGGTTATAAAGCATGTGGGATTCGCTATAACACCTACAGTTAAGGAGGGTTGGATTCTTAAGGTAAGTCCTGATTTAATTGATATATACGTAAGAGTTACTGGTGAACCTCCAGTTATAGTACCTATAACTATGCAGGACATATTACCCTTTACAACACCCGTATATCACATTAATAGTATGATGCAGCCTTGGGTATATACCAAAGCACCTATTGTTGGTGTAGCTATAACAGCAAAAATGGCTATACCTGGCTCAGCTAGTGGCGCCACAAACGTGTGGGCTCTAGAACAAGCAACCAGATTCGTAGTTGAGGTAGCTAAGGATTTTACGATGGGAAAGGCTAAATTCTATGATGAAAGTGAATGGAGAAAGATTATTGAAATACATGGGGGCATATCCAATATTTTGAAGAGGGGTGCTCCTTGAGGCTAGCATTATTAACCATAGGTCAGAGTCCTAGGCAGGATGTAATCGATGATATTGGTTACTTACTTAGAAATGTGGACTACATTGAGAGGGGGGTACTAGACGGTCTTAATAAGGAATATATAGAAAGGAATCTCTCACCAAAGCCTGGTGAGGACTTCTATATTACTCGATTAAGTAACGGAAGCCAGGTTAAGGTATCTAAGAAATTAATTGATGAGATGATGGTGGAGCTTGTCAGGAAGGTTGAGGAGTATGTTGACTTGATAGTAATAATGTGTACTGGGGACTTCAATATAAGTTCGAAAAAGTTACTACTACTTCCTAGTAAGGTCATTGTGAAGTTCATTGAATCATTATCCCCTAAGAGCTTAGGGGTTTTGGTTCCAGGTAAAGGTCAGGAGGATATGGCATATAATAGATGGATTGAAATAGTGGATAATGTCAAGGTATTCGCGTGGTCACCTTACACCGATGGTGAGTACTTACTTAAATCAATAGCGAAGAACCTTAAAGATGTAGACATTATAGTGATGGACTGCATAGGATATAGTACAGGCCATGGTAACCTATTAAAGAGGATTACTGGTAAGCCTGTAGTTGTACCTCGACATCTAATCGCATCAATAATTACTAGTTTAATTTAGTTACCACTAAATGTTCTTAGGTGTAAAGGTGAGGGTATCACTACTAGGGTGTGGTTCCGTAGGATATGCAATAGCTTATGCTTTCGCTGAGGATAAAGTACAGAATGTTGAATTTAATATATACGATGCGTCCATTGAGAATTTAAAGCACTGTACATCCTTACCATTAAATGCAGTATATGCAGAGAAAGTTAATCTCGCTGCTGAGGATGTTCTTAGAAAGATAATGAGGAATTCAGACTTAGTTATTGAAGCACTTCCTGGTAGTCTAGGATTTAAGGTTATGAAAATTGCTTCAGAATCATGCGTTAATACAGTTAGTGTATCATATACACCTGAAAATCCTCTCATACTTAATGAAAAATTTAGAAGGTGCAGATCAATACTCATACCTGATGCTGGTTTTGCTCCAGGTATAAGTAATATCTTAGTAGGTCATGCGTTAACACTCCTCAATGCCCTCGATGATGTAAGAATATATGTTGGCGGTTTACCAGAGAAGCCTATAGGACCTTTAAAGTATGTGATTACATGGTCAGTTGAGGATTTAATAGATGAGTACTTGAGAAAAGCAAGAATAATCAAGGAATACAATATAATTCACTTAGATCCCCTCGAATCAATTGAGACCATAGAGATACCTGGATTTGGTACTTTTGAAGCCTTCTATACTGACGGGTTAAGAACCTTACTATACAGTATGGCGGGTAAGATACGTAACGCATTCGAGAAGACGCTACGCTATCCTGGACATATTGAGGGTATGAAGTTACTGCGGGACCTAGGGCTTATGGATGAAGAACCCCTAGATATTGATGGTGTTAGGGTAATTCCCAGAAAGTTCCTATCGAGAATATTAAAGAAAAAGCTATCAATACCCAATGTAAAGGATATAGCAATACTTTTCCTAATCATTGTTGGAAGCAAGGATGATGAAAAGATTAAGCTTCAGTACTTAGTATGGTCAAAATTCGACACAGTTAGAGGATTAAGTGCTATGTCAAAAATAACAGGCTTTACTACATACTCCATAGCTAGGTTAATCATAGATTATCCTCAAGAGTTCAATCACGGAGTTATACCTCCCGAGTACTTAGGTACAAATGAAACCGTGTTTAAGTATATTATAAATAAACTATCAGAGAAAGGCATTAAATTCGAAGAATTTCGCAGCAAATCTTAACTTCATCTGCTAATTTACGTATTTTTACATATCTAAGGCATAGTTATTAGGGCTAGGGGTTAGGTATGTCTATAAACTTCGCAAGGTATGCTGCAGTTGTAAAGAACCTTAGGGGTGTCGTCATAGCTGATTTAAATGAGAAGGGTGTTGAGAGCTCTATTCATTGGTTGGTGGCAAGATTTAAATACCGTAACTTAGGTATAGGTCCTCAAATGATTAATGTATTCCGTGATAGATTAGCTAAGTACCTTGGGGGTAAGCCGTTCCGTGAACTAACATATCCCATCCCTCAACTTCTCCAGTTTGCCAAGATATTACAGTCTATAGGGCTAAATCCCATATTAGCTGAGGGACTGACACTTGCATCAATATATATTTCACCACTTATGGTAATAGGTAATAGGTACGCACAAGTACTTGAGGAATTAGGTGTAGCGGCTGTTAGGGTATCCAAGGAGATGAATATTCAAGAATGGAAGTTACACATGAGGATTGCGGATTATAGCATACTCGACTTCTATGAGGAATGTATAGAGGAAGGTATTAAGGCAATTAATGAAGCTAAGCGGGGTAATGTGACAATAATCAATAATATACTGAGAAATCGTAAGGCGAGAATATCTAAGGATATATCAAGGTACTGGAGGATAAAGTCAGAATTCGGTAAGACATTCTTAATCTATGTGGATATGCTAGAATTAATTAAGAATCAATTAAGGATGCTAAGTATAGATCAAGCATCTGCTCTATCGATAATACCTATTATCATTATTCCTCCAGGTATGAAGTAGGAGTTAAGAATGAAAGAAGATTAAAAATAATTAAAGAGCTACTCCTCACTTAGTGATGTTTCAACATAGTTTGGCACTTTAGGTGGTAGCCCTACCCTTTTAGCGTATATGTTACTTATTACGTAATGAAGTAATATTAATAGAATTACACCTATTGGTAACAGTATTAATAGGCTCATTATACCTACAGCAAATAATAGGTACAGCACTATACCTACTGATGCAGCTAGTACGGCATAGGGTATTTGAGTATTGACGTGATCTATGTGGTCTGATGCACTAAACATCGATGACATGATCGTAGTATCGCTTATTGGTGAGCAGTGATCACCGAATATACCGCCAGCAAATACTGAAGCTATTGATGCAAACATTACAGTGTAAGCTAAGTCTAAATTACCTGGGTATTGCATGAGTGCTAACCTCCAAGCCATGGGTACAGCTATAGGCATCATCACACCAAAGGTACCCCAGCTAGTTCCGGTAGTGAATGATATGAACATAGATACAAGGAATATTATTAGTGGTACTGTAAGAACAGGCACACCGCCAGCTGTTGCACTATAAACAACAAAATCTGCTGTACCTACAGCATCAGTTGCGGACTTAATACTCCAGGCTAGGAGTAGAATAGCGTTAGCTAACACCATTAAGTACATACCTTTAATGGTGTACTCCATAGCCTTAGTGACATTTAGTGATCGTGATGCTAAAGCACCTACTAAGGCTATGAGGTAAGCTGTAAAGCTTCCCCAAAGTAGTGCCGTTGCTGAGTCGCTATTCATTAATGCTTCCGTAAATGGCGTCTCCCACCACCTTGCAGGATTCTCAGCACCTGTTACCCACATACCCAGTAATGTCACACCCACCAACGCAATCAGTGATAACGCGAATACCCACCCTGAGGTGTACCTCTTAGTTGCTGGTTCAACACCTAAGACGCTCTCTGTAGGCATTAGAGGTTGTGCACCATCTCTTATCACCTTACCCTCCTTACGAGCTCTATGCTCCGCTTGGAGCATAGGCCCGAAGTGCCTCCTAGTTAAGACAACGGTTAAGACCAATATTATCGCTAATATTGAGTAGTATCTAAATGGTACTGAGTTAAGCCATGCTAAGTAAGCCCCGATATCTGGAGCTGCAGGTATGACACCTTTAGATGCTAGATCCTGTAAACCCTTAATAGCATCCTTAATAAGACCTACTTCATAACCTATCCACGTAGAGACTAGTGCTATACCAGCCACAGGTGCTGCTGTTGAGTCTACTATATAGCTTAGGAGTTCCCTACTAACTCTTAACCTATCGGAGAGAGGTCTAACGGTATTGCCTACGACTATAGTGTTAGTGTAATCATCGAAGAACACAGCTAGGCCTAATAACCAGCCTGCGAAGCTAGCGCCTAAGGCACTTTTGACCTTCCTAGCGATGGCTCGGGCAGCCGAGTGTATAGCTCCTGACGCATACAGAACACCAACGAACGCCCCAATAATGAAGTCAAATATGAGTATCGTAGCATTCCAAGAATCAGTTGCGTTTTCGATAATCCATGATAATGTCTGTGTAGTGGCTGACACGGGGTTATAAGCAGCGACCATTAAGGCACCAACCCATACACCAACAAATAGCGCTATGAGTACTTGCCTGGTAGCTATGGCTAATGCGATGGCAAGTAATGGCGGTAGTAAGGGAAATGTATAATACGCGAATCTCTTCTCCTCAGGCATGAAGGGGGCATTTGGCGGCACATAGGCTACTAAAGCGATTATTATGACCGCAAGAACGACTATAATCTTCAGTAGAGCTATTTTATTCATGATTAATAATACCCCCAAATATTTTGCAAGACTATCTAAAACCTTTACGGGGTAGTTAACATAAATTCATCTAAAGAATATGTAACAATAAACAGTCTATATATTGGTTAAACTAGTATTGTAATTAATGACCATACCCTGAACATGTAGTTAGTAATATTTTAAGGGAGTAATGATATTTTATGATAGGAAGAGAGTATTAGTACTAAGTTAGTAATTACGG
>Ga0190312_1000468_pt1 | contig 12682 bp, 11 predicted proteins | sample 487007910_MG_FD_165046 | JGI IMG/M metagenome (GOLD analysis project Ga0190312, IMG submission 165046) | Hydrothermal vent sediment bacterial communities from Southern Trench, Guaymas Basin, Mexico - 4870-07-9-10_MG | ecosystem: Environmental > Aquatic > Marine > Hydrothermal vents > Sediment ... | reverse complement strand
TCTTCAGACCGTTCGTGTCGACCTGCACATGCGGAACTCGCTTCCTCGCATAAGAAATCAGCTCTGGCAAGTCCTCACGAAGCGTCGGCTCCCCTCCGCTGAACTGCACCGCCACCGCTCCTGAAGAGGCGAGTGCGTCAATCGCTGCCTCTATCTCCGTCCTCTCCGGCTCTACCTCCGCTCTCTCTCTCTGCGAACCCGCTCTGTCCACTCTGTCTGCTCTCCCGCTGCCCACCACGCCTGCATCAGCAAAACAAACGGGACAGCGTAAATTGCACCTGCTCGTCACATCTACAACGCCCAAGACCGTCGGAGAGGCATGAAAGGAGCATAGACCGCATCCGAAAGGGCAATTGGGTGCAAATTCACCATCTTTACCCTTCAATTTTCCAATCGCTACATCCAACTCCTCAAATCTCTTGTATAATTCCGCATCTGACCAGCATAAATCCCTGAAATATCCATGTGTTGGGCATTCCTTCTCCATGAATATTGCGCCTTCTTCCTCAAAAATCCTCGCAGGAAGCACTCTCAAGCATACCGGACACAGACTCCTTGTCTCTCTAAGCGTTTTCACCTTCTCACCATCTCCACAATTTCCGCAATTTCCGCCTTCACCTTATTTTCACTACGAATAATAATATTCACCCCTTTCTTTCTGCTCTCTGTCCTTTGCAGAGCCTATTTTATTCACTCTCGGTCGCTTCGTCTTCTCATCTCTTCTGAAAGTGATGCCTAAATCCTTCAAAAATATGTTCATTCCCTCACGCATGTTGAAAATTCCACGAATTTCGCCCCTCACAGATGGAATGCCGCCGAATACCATGAGCCTGTCGCTTAATAAATCAATCAAATAAATGTCGTGGTCAACGATGAGCATCGCAACGCCTTTCTTCTCTGCAAAGCGACGAAGCACTTTCACGAGCCTGACCTTCTGCTCAACATCCAAGTGTGCGGAAGGCTCGTCAAGTGCGTAAATCTCCGCAGGCTGACAGAGGCTCACTGCAACTGCAAGCATCTGCAACTCGCCACCGCTCAAATCCAGCACATTCTTCTCCGCAAACTCTTTCACGCCTAAGGGCTCAAGCACCTCAACCCGCTCAAAATCGCCCACTTCAAGCCTCTCCAAAATTTCTCTTACCGGCATGTCAAAACGCTTCAAATACTGCTCCTTCAATGAAATTTTCGCCGAGAGCGAAATTTTTCCCGCAGAAGGAGGGGTTTTACCCGCAATAACCTTCAGAAAGGTGCTTTTACCTGTTGCATTCCTGCCGACGATGCCCAATATTTCGTTCTTGTATATGCGACCTTCGGCTGAAATCAGGCAGAAGCCATCCCATTCCTTGCGAAAGTCAGTGAATTCCGCAATAACTTCCTCCTCCTTCCGTTCAATAGCTTTCGGCGGATGTGCAACAAACTCAATCGGCTTGTCACGAATTCTCACATTTTCAGCACGCAAATAACCACTTAAATACTCATTTATGCCCCTGTTTGTGCCTTTTGGCATCGTAACTACGCCATAACGGGCGGGTTCGCCGTAGAAAATATGAATAGCGTCGGCAAGCATATCTAAAATTGCGAGGTCATGCTCAACAACAAGGACTGCCCTGCCCGCATTCTCTTCCTTCTCCGCTTCTGCTACGCTTTCTCTGATGACTTTTGCGACCTTAACCCGCTGGTATATGTCCAAATAAGGCGTGATTTCGTCCAAAAAGTAGAAATCTGCGTCCCTTGAGAGGCAGGCGGCGACAGCAACACGCTGAAGCTCGCCACCGCTCAACGCTGAAATTTCTCTGCGTAAAACATCCTCAAGCTCAAGTTTCCTTGCGATTTCAAGGGCGATGCCTCGCTCGTCAACTCGCTCAAGCAGTTCCTTCACCTCTCCACTGTAAATTTTCGGGATGGCATCCACATATTGCGGCTTGAATGCGGTTTTAACAGCGCAGCGAGCAAGACGCTCAAAGTAATTTTGGAGTTCTGTGCCTGCGAAATGCCTCGCAACATCCATCCAACGCTCCCTCTCCACGCTCTCATTCCCCGCCCTTTCATTTTTTGCTGCTGCTTTCGTCTCTTCTGTCCTTCCGAGGTTAGGGATTAGGATGCCTGCGAGGATTTTCACTGCGGTGCTTTTTCCCGTGCCGTTTGCGCCGAGAATGCCCGTGATTCTTCCCGGCTTAGGAAGAGGGAGACCGTAAAGGACGAAGCCGTTCGGACCGTATCTGTGAGTTTCCCGCCCTTTAAGCTCTTCAGGCAGTCCAATTATGGAAATCGCCTTGAAAGGACAGCGCTTAATGCAAATACCGCAGCCCTCGCAGAGCTCTTCCGAAATAATGGGTTTTCCGTCTGATGCAATAACGATGGCTTCAACGCCTGTTCGCACAAGCGGGCAGAACTTAATACATTCCTGCTGGCACTTCTTCGGCTGACATCTACTTCGGTCAAGCACTGCAATCCGCATTCAAACGCACCTCGCACCTCGCAAGAATGTGAGTAATTTTTTAAGCAATTCCTCGTTGCGAGCAGCGACAATCGGTATTGAATTCGTTTTTGCCACTTCTCCCTCAATCTTACGACCTGCGAGGTCTGTTGCGACGCCGCCCGTCTCTTTCAGAATGAGCAGTGAAGCAGCGATGTCGTAGCCGTTCAGCGAGCCTCTGACATCCAAAACTGCGTCCAAAACGCCAGAAGCGACGAAGCAGAGCTCAACTGCCACGCTACCGAACACACGGACAAGCGCACCTGAAGAGCGTTGAAATTCGCAAATAGCTTCAAATAGAGACTTGGGAATGGAGTGTTTGCCATAAGTATATATGCTTATCATCAATTTGTCTTTACCTTTGAATTTAAGAGGCAACTTTTTACCATCAACATAAGCTCCATTGCCTTCAACAGCATGGTAAGTTCCGCCAAAAATTGGGACAACTACGCCCGCTTTTATGTCTTCAAATTTAACTCCGCTTATTTCAGGCGAATATGCAAGGGAAGAGCAGTAAAATGGGATGCCTGCGGCTGCGTTTGAAGAGCCGTCGATGGGGTCAAAAATGAGCGTGCATTCGGGTTTGCGTCCTTCTGGAAAAATGCGGTCGCCGAGCTCTTCGGAGAAAATATGTGCGCAGATGCCTCGCTTTTCCAAGGCATGCTCCAAAGCTCGCTCCGCAAAAATGTCTATGCGTCTCGTGACATCTTTCTCCCGTCTGCCGATGATTTCGCCGTATTTCGCTTCCTCCTCGCTCTCTGCGACGAATTTCCGCACCGCTGCCCTCACTTCTGAAGCAATTGAGAGCAATTCCTCCACTTCCATTTCTTCCGCCTCCCCTCTGCGATGTTGAAAAAAGGAAATGCTGACAGAAGATTAGCGCTTGCAAATTTATTTAATGCGGGCAAGTTTGCATCACTGGATTTAGTTGCCGAATAACAGATCGAGCAGATCTCCCAGCACACCCTTCTTTCCTTCGAGAACTTCGGCATCATATACCTCGGTATATCCACAGTTAAGGCAGGTTACGAAATAGTACTTGTTCCTCTGCCAGTCCATCCATCTGTCAAAGAAGCTTGCACCTGTCATTGCGAGCTTCTTGACATTAGCTCTCTGCGCGCCGCATTTGGGACACTTGAAGCGAGCGGAGATTTCATCTTCTACTCTCATACCTCCATGATAAAACGATAATATTATATATTTGTTGCTCGCTCAGCATAGGAGGGGGCCCACCTGAAGAGAAGCCGTCGACACCTGAGCCCATGCCTGGCTGAGAGAGCCGATGGGCTCGGGTGGATGAAATGGGAACCTCCAGGGATGCCAGGGTGAGGGGAGGAGGTCACATTAAACTCGCTGCTTCCTTTCGCAGACGGATTCGCAAAGCGAGCTCGGCGAGGAGAGCGTTGGGAGCGTTAGAAGGAAAATGCGTGAGTAGCGTGAGGGAGAAATGCTGAAGCCCGTTGAGATGCGGGGTTTGCGTATTGTTGTGCTTGAGGAGGATGTTGAGCGGGTGATTAAGAGGTTAGATGCTCTCGGGAATGTTCATTTAACGGATATTCGTGAGTTTCTTGATGAGTTTGAGGGCATTATTCAACCTGCACCTGCGGAGGAAACGCTTACAAAGACCGCAGAACTCCTTACAAGGATTGAAGATTTGCTCAAATTGCTTGAAACTACCGCCACTACTGCTTCCTCCACCACGACCGCTGCTTCTGCGGTGTCTTCGGCGTCGGCGTTTGAGAGTGTTTGGACTTTAGAGGCGGTTGAGCGTCGCCTTACGGAACTGGAAGAGGAGGCGAAGAGGCTTGCTGCGGAGAAAGAGCGTTTGGAAGAGGCGCTTTCGCAAGCGAGAGAGAACCTCCTCGTGCTGAAGCACTTGCAGGACTTCGGCGTTGACCCCGATTTTGTCGGTGAAGGGGCATTCATTTGCGTTTTCGCAGGCACCGTGCCTCGCAATGCAACGGAAGGATTGAAGCAGGCTCTGCAGGAGCGCTTCGGAGAGCGTCATTTCTTCGCAGCGTCAGCAGTTCGCAGCGAGGCGGAGGAGGGCAAAAAGGAAAAGGCGAGGGAAAAGGCGAGGAAAGAGGGTGCAGAGGCATGGAAAGGGAAGGACTTTGCGGTTGTTGTTGCGTTGCTCGGCGAAAAGGAGGAAGTAGAGCGGATTCTGAGGCGCTACGAATTTGAGTTTTGGCATCCCCCGTCTTCTCTGCCGGCGAGTGCTTCTGATGCGATTTCAGCCGTTTCTGAAGAAATCTCTGCGTTGAAGCGAGCGAAAGCGGAGAAAGTGCAAGCGTTGTCGGAAATGCGAGAGAAGCACATACAAGCGCTGACTGCGATGCGAGAATTCTTGAGAGTTGAGAATGCGAAGGCGAGGGCGAAGATGCTCTTCGGGAGGAGCGAGCGAGTTCGTGTGCTTCACGGCTGGACGCCAGCAGCGGAAGTAGAGCGAGTGATTTCCGCATTAAAAGAGGAACTTCAGGATTTATGCGTTGTTGAGGTGTTGAAGCCCCGCAGGGACGACAGGCGAGTGCCTTCTCTGCTCAAAAATCCGAGCATTTTCAAGCCTTTTGAGAAAGTTATAGAATTGTTCGGGCATCCTTCATATAAGGACATTGACCCAACGCTCATTACCGCTATAATTTTCCCCCTCCTCTTCGGTTTGATGTTCCCTGATATAGGTCATGGTCTCGTTTTGCTTCTTTTAGGATTAATATTAGGGATAAAAATAAAATCAATGAGGGAAATGGGTTCTATAATATCATTTTGCGGAGCATCTTCCATGATTTTTGGTGCGATTTTCGGCGAATTCTTCGGATTCAGCGAGCAGGCTGACAGGCTTGTGGAAGAATCGCTTGGCGTGGGATTCACAGGCCCGTTGGAGAGCATTGTTCATTTCCTGCACGAGCAACCGCTCTTCCTTGACCCTTTAAGAGATATAGAGAAATTTTTCATCATTACGATGCTAATAGGAGCAATACATATAGGATTAGGTCTCACATTAAACGGAATAAACAAGCTTTCTGAGGGGGAAAAGCTGGAAGGAGTGGCAAGTTTTGTGAAGATTTGGTGCATGTTTGGCGCCCTTTACTTCTTACTCGCACTTTTCAATTTCTTCTTCACATTTGACATGCAGCAGGCAATCATTTTCATTTTGCTTCCCGTTCTACTGCTTTTCATCTTGCGAATTGTGAGCGAGTTGAGGCACAGTGAGGCGACAGCTGGAGCAGCGGAGACAGCTGCGGAGGCGACGGGGTCAGGAAAGCATGAAGGTGGCTCGGCGACTGCAGGGGCGAAGAGGTCTGCGATGGACTACATGCTCATTTTAATTGACGGTGTGATTGACGCACTGCTTGAGAATTTCTTCAGATTCCTTGCGAACATCGTCTCTTACGGCAGGATTCTCGCACTCGCCTTGTGTCATGCTGCTCTTATTGAGGTATTCATTCTGCTGACTTTCATGTGTTTGAAAATGGGTGCGTTTGGAATATTGCCTGCGAGCATTGTATTCCTTTTCGGGACTGCTCTCGTAATCGGATTGGAGGCAATAATGGCGGGCATACACACCGTGAGGCTTCACTTCTACGAGTGGTTCACAAAATTTTACGAGGGCGGTGGCATCCCGTTCAAACCTTTCAGACTGCGTTAAGAGGCGGGAAAGGCGGGAGAGGCAGAAGAGGCGGGAAAAGGAAAAGAATGAAGAGAGAGCATGTGCTTAGATGTCTGTTGATGTCTTGCGGAGGGATTTTCGTGTGTTGGAATTGAAGAATTACGGAACGGAGCGTAAGCCCTCATACACGATAAAAATGGAGTTAGAGGCAAGTGTGAGAGAGACGCCAGACGAGATGCACCACATTTTCACGAGAACAGGACTCATTTCAAGGGAGACAATTCCATTTGAGGCGGTGAATTTCAGGGGTTCTGCGAGAGGAGATGCTCCTTTCTACGCTGCGAAGATTCTGCACGAGGGAGTTGAGCGAGAATACAAGGTGATTGCTCGTGAGCTTGGCGGTTTTAAGGCATTAAGCTACGAGCCTGTCGTTATTCCTGAGGAAATGAGGCTACTGCATCCCGCTTCATTTCACAGAGCGGGCGTTAAGGTCCTCTCCTTTGAAATGCATAACTACAAACCGCATTTCGCACTTTTCATCTCTTCAAAACGCTACGAGAGCTTTGACCTCTGGGTGCATTCAGAAGAAGAAGGAGGCAAGACATCTCTGCGAGCTTTGTTTGCGGAAGCGGGAATGCGTGAGAAGAAGCCGCCTTGCGTTTGGTATTTGCGTCGTCTTTCGGTCTTCGGCTCAGACTTGGAGGAAGAAGCGAGGGAATTTCTGAAATTTAACCGTGACAAAGCATCTGAACAAAAATGAAAAGGTGAAAAGTGAGGAGCGAAGGGGGAAGGGGGAGGAAAAGTAAAAAGCAAAGAAGAGCAGGGATAGGTGAATATGACAGTAGAAGAGGCGGAAAAGACGGAGAAATCGGATGAGGTGCTGGAGAAATACCGCCTTGCAGGTAAGATTCTCGCAGAGGTGCTTGAAGAAGCGGTGGAGCGGGTGAAAGTGGGCGTTCCTCTCTTGGATGTCGCTTCGTTTGTAGAAAACAAAACGAGGGAGAAAGGTGCGGAGCCTGCGTTCCCTTGCAATATTTCAGTGAACGAGGAGGCTTCGCATGCGACGCCCTCCGCAGAGGACAAAACCACTTTTAAGGAGGGAGACATCGTCAAACTTGACATCGGCGTTCATATTGACGGCTACATCGCAGACGCAGCAGTTACAGTGGATTTGAGCAGTGATGGGAGGCATGAGGCTCTTGTGAGAGCTGCGGAGGACGCTCTGAATGCTGCAATCGCAGTCGTTAAGGCAGGCGTTCGCACAACAGAAATAAGCGAGGTAATTGAGCGGACAATCAGAGAGCGAGGCTTCAAACCCATCGTGAATCTCACAGGTCACGGTCTCGCAAGGTTCAATCCGCATGCACCTCCTTCAATCCCGAATGTGAAGCAGCGTTCAGGTGAGATTTTGCGAGCAGGCGATGTGATTGCGATAGAGCCTTTCGCAACAGACGGCGCAGGAAAGGTCGTTGAAGGCTCTCGCACAGAAATTTACAAACTCGTGAGGTTGAAGCCCGTGAGGCTTCCTGCTGCGAGGCGTCTGCTCGCTGAAATTATGAAATTCAGAGGACTGCCTTTTGCGAAGCGTTGGCTCGCTCATCCTTCTGAAATCGCACTACGCACACTTGAGCGGGAAGGCGTCCTGCGGGCTTTCCCTGTTCTGAGAGAAGAAAGTCATGGACTCGTCTCGCAGGCGGAACACACTTTACTTGTGAAAAATGACGGTTGTGAGGTGCTCACCGCTCATTCTCTCTTCTCCCGCTCCTCTCGCATCACATAAACGCAAACATAGGCACGAATAAGGTTGGTGGGAGAGATGCCCGTAAAAATTGTCTCTTTTGATGTTGATGGGACGCTTGTATCGCCAGATTTCGTGAATGCTGTTTGGCTTGAGGGCATTCCTTCCGCTTATGCTCAAGAAAAAGGGATAAGTTTTGAGCGAGCATACGAAATAGTGACTTCAGCATACGATGAAGTTGGCGAAAACAGGATAGAATGGTATGATTTAGGTTATTGGTTGAGGAGATTTCGCCTGAAAATCACGAAAGAAGAGTTGTTCAGCAGATTTGAGGAGAAAATAAAGATTTACGATGAGGTTGAAGATGTGTTAAGGGCGTTGAATCCTCATTACAAACTGATAATATGCTCAAATGCCGCAAAAGATTTCATTTTCTTCCAGATAAAGCCAATTATCAAATATTTCTCACATATTTTCTCTGCAACTTCAGACTTCAAACAGGTGAAGAAGTCGCAAGAGTTCTATGCGAAAGTGTGCAAGATGCTTGGAGTTGAGCCTGCGGAGGTCATTCATGTGGGCGACCATCCCGTTTTTGACTTCGCAAATCCTCGTGAAATCGGCATAAATGCATTTTTACTGAGGCGTGGCGTTGAGCAGGGCGAAAGAGAAAATAGTGAAGAGGGAAGCAGTAATTGCACTGATGAAAGGAGGGACGGGAGAGGCGGTGGAGGCGAAAGATGTGTGATAAGGGATTTGAGAGAGATCTTGAATGTGTTAAAGGAGGTAGGAAATGACAGAAGCATATGAATTAGAATGCATAAAGTGTAAAGAGAGCTATCCGAAGGACGAGATATTGTATGTATGTAGGCGTTGCGGAGGTCTTCTTGATGTGAAATATGACTATTCTGCGGTGAATGTGGATGAAATTGATGCTTGTGTAGGGGAGAGTGTAGGAAAGAGAGCTGCTCTTAGGGGGGTTTGGCGTTTTCGTGAGTTGCTCCCTTTCAGCGAGGATGTTTCGCCTGTGAGCATAGGTGAAGGTAATACCCCTCTATACCGCTGTGAGCGTCTCGGCAAGAAGCTCGGCGTTGAATTGTTCGTGAAGCATGAGGGTCTGAACCCGACAGGCTCTTTCAAAGACAGAGGCATGACCGTCGGCGTTACGAAGGCGTTGGAGTTGGGCGTGAGAGGAGTCGCTTGCGCATCCACAGGAAACACTTCCGCATCCCTTGCGGTGTTCGCAGCTCGTGCATCGCTTCCCTGCTATGTTTTATTGCCGAAGGGTAAAGTTGCGTTGGGAAAGCTCGCACAGGCTATTATGCACGGTGCAAAAGTGTTCTCTTTACAAGGAAACTTTGACGATGCTCTGCGTGTTGTTGTTGAATTCTGTGAGCAGGAGAATGTTTATTTGCTGAATTCTGTGAATCCATTTAGGCTTGAAGGTCAGAAGACGATTGCATTTGAAATCGCCCTCCAACTCACACTCGGAGATGTCGTAGGAGGGAGCAGTGAGCGCAGCGTTCGGAAGAGCAGAGATTACTGGGAAGTTCCGGACAGGGTTGTTCTTCCAGTAGGTAATGCTGGAAATATAAGTGCAATTTTCAAGGGTTTCGTGGAGCTGAAGAGGCTTGGACTCACAGAGAGCATTCCTAAAATGACAGGTATTCAGGCGGAAGGTGCAGCACCCATCGTTCATGCCTTCAAAGCAGGTGCGGATGAAATCACGCCTGTTGAGCATCCTGAAACGATTGCGACCGCAATACGCATCGGTAATCCTGTGAATGCTCCGAAGGCTCTGCACGCAATCAAATCCTCCGACGGCTACGCAGAGGCGGTGAGTGATGCGGAAATCACAGCGGCTCAAATTGAGCTTGCACGCTACGAAGGGATAGGCGTTGAGCCTGCATCCGCAAGTTCTTTTGCGGGTCTGAAGAAGCTTGTTGAGGCAGGCATCGTTGAGCGGGATGAGAGCGTCGTGTGCATCGCCACTGGAAACCTGCTAAAAGACCCTGAGCGGGCTGTTAGCGTATGCGAGGCGCCGATTGAAGTGCCTGCAAGCGTTGAAGCGCTGAAAAAGGCTATCGCAGCACAGCATCACTGAAAACGAACACAGAACACTCTATGCTTTCCATTTCTTTTACCTTCACGCTTTGCACACTCCACGAAAAACTCCAATATCTTATACATTTTCTTCTAATGTTCTTTGTGAAAAACGCCTCTCCACAGGCCAAATCCTCTCTAAATTCTCCGTGAAGCGATGATAATCATAATATCGCATGATATTATCTGCTGTTCTCAAATTTGAGAGCCTCCACTTTATCAATTTCACATATTCAGGGTCTATTTCAATGCCAATAGCATTTCTTTTAAGCTGCTTTGCCACGACTAATGTCGTTCCTGTTCCAGCGAAAGGGTCAAGAATCGTATCATTCGGAAGGGAAGATGCGAGGATAATGCGTAAAAGGAGGGCAATAGGTGTCTGCTGTGTATGTATTCTGTTTCCTTTTGCGTCTCTTAGTGCTTCTTCGCCTGCGAAGTAGCCGGAAGTGAGCTCCCGTATGTCGTCCCAGACATCCGTCACGAATATGCCGTTTTTTCTCGTGTATTTGTATTCTGGTGGCGGTGGAGCGTCAACTCGCAGTTTGTTGAACACCCTCGCCCTTTCTCCTTTCACTGCGAAAGCGATAATTTGATACTGTTTTGAGAAATAAGGGTAAGGAACCGCAGATGTTTTCTTCTTCCAAATAATCAAATTTTTGAAATTCCATCCCGATTCTCGCAGCGTTTTCAGCACAAATTCCGTGTTTTTCTCACGATGCATGAAGTAAATAGCTCCACCTTTCACTGTAATATCGTGAATAAGCGATAGAATCTCCTCAATCCACTTCCAATATTCCCATTCAGGCATGTTATCATTGAAATATCTGTAATTCTTGCCCTGCCTGAACGGAGGGTCAAGGAATGTCAAGTGAATTCGTTTTTCTCTGTTCGCTCTCAACCATTCCACGCAATCTCCACAAACAACCTCCACAGGCTCTCCGAGCATCCCCTTAAATCAAATTGCTTTCTACCTTTGCTTAAGTTTTCCGCTCAAAGTTTTTTCCAACCGCTCGCATGCGATTTTAATCCTATTTTCGCTCTCACAGAGGGAGAATCGGAGGAATCCTTCGCCGTATTCGCCGAATCCAACGCCGGGAGTTGCGAGAATTCCCGCTTTTTCAAGCAATAGCATCGCAAAATCCACCGAAGAGAAGCCTTTGGGAACTCTTGCCCACACATAAAAAGTTGCTTTCGGCTTCTTCGCATATATTCCTACGGCATTCAAGCATTCAACTAAAATGTCTCGCCTCCGTCGGTAAGTCTCAGTTGCGGTGCGAATGCAGTCCTGCGGTCCTGTGAGAGCTGCGATTGCAGCAACTTGAATCGCCTGAAATGTGCCTGAATCTATATTCGTCTTCATCTTTTTCAACCCTTCAAGCACTTCCGCATTTCCAACTGCGAATCCAATGCGCCAACCCGTCATGTTGTATGTTTTAGAGAGCGAATTGAACTCTATTCCAACTTCAATCGCTCCATCAACAGCGAGAAAACTCGGCGCAAAGTAGCCGTCGTATGTTAATTCAGAATAAGGATTGTCATGAAAAACGATAATTTTATGCTCTTTTGCGAAATCAACGACTTCTTTGAAGAAATCTTCTGATGCTGTCGCAGTTGTTGGATTGTTTGGGTAATTCAGGAACAGGACTTTCGCCTTCGCAGCGACATCCTCGGGAATGCTCCACAGGTCAGGCTTGAAATCGTTCTCTTCTCGCAGCGGAACCGTGAAAGGCTTCGCTCCCGCAAGGAGCGTCGCATTTCTGTAAACGGGGTAGGCAGGGTCAGGCACGAGTGCAACATCCCCTTCGTCAAGGAATGCGAGAGCTGCGTGTGCAATCCCCTCTTTAGAGCCGATGAGCGTCAGCACTTCTCTCTCTGCGTCAAGCGAAACGCCCTTCCTGCGTTCATACCACGAAGCGACCGCCTCTCTGAAAGCGAGCATACCCTCGTATGAAGGGTAGCGGTGGTTTCTCGGGTCTTTCAGCGCCTCGCAACACGCCTCAACGATGTGCGGTGGCGTCGGAATGTCAGGGTCGCCGACACTTAAATCAACGATGTCTATGCCTCTCCTCGCAGCCTCCTCCTTCTTTTTGTCTAACGCAGCGAAAAGGTAGGGCGGTAATGCCTTCAGCCTGCGAGCAAGCATAATTTAAGCGAGGCGTGAAATCTGAAAAGGATTTCTTTTCGCATGCGAAATTTTGAGAGGTGCTTGGTAATGAGCGGAGAGGTTAAAAGGCTCGGCATGATTGAATTGCAGACACGAAAGAGCGTGAGGAAAGGGGAGAGAACGAGTATTGAGAGCCTTTTCTCATACGGTGAGCGGCGCAAGCAGTTTGAGCTTGAGGCGGATGTGAGGCGTTGGCGCACGAAGGTGCGTGTGAAAATCTTGCTGATGCCACCTGAGGAGGCGTTGAGTGTGCTGAGATCGTGGCGTGAAGGGATAAAAATTGAGATTCCCAAGCTCGGCTCGCTCACAACACTCGCAGACATCACGAAAAAGCGAGGAGAGAAAACAAGTTTGAATGGCATACTCGCATCCACCGCCCGCAGAACGCCTTTCTTTGCGGAAGAGAGCGTGAGCGCAGGCGAGAGCGTTCTATGCCATCTTGAAATCGTCCATTGATTGAGACAAAAAGTCAAAAGAGGCATCTGTCTATCCCATCAGGCAGGAAGCCCCTCACCGACGGCTTAATGTGAGCAGGCTCTCACTCATCCACTCGCACCCTTCTCTTCATCCTTTCCCTTTTCCTCCCCCTCTTCTTTC
>Ga0190312_1000466_pt1 | contig 12686 bp, 14 predicted proteins | sample 487007910_MG_FD_165046 | JGI IMG/M metagenome (GOLD analysis project Ga0190312, IMG submission 165046) | Hydrothermal vent sediment bacterial communities from Southern Trench, Guaymas Basin, Mexico - 4870-07-9-10_MG | ecosystem: Environmental > Aquatic > Marine > Hydrothermal vents > Sediment ... | reverse complement strand
GTCTGCGGAGACCTTACCGCTCAATATTTCAGGAAGCGAGGGCAAATACTCAAAGCGTTCTCTGCGGTCAATCATCAGAATTTCCACGCCTCTTGATTTCGCAGAAAGAGCGGATGCGACACTCAAACCTGCGAAGCCACAACCCAAAATGACTGCTCTCATTCCACCTTCAAATGCATTTACATGCTTAAAACATGAGCGACGATGGCAACAATAGTAAGCATCGCAAGCGTGAGTGCAGCACTGACGAGAGAAGCGATTTTCACCACTCGCACAGCGTCCGAGATGTGAGTTGAGCGAGGGAAGGAAAATTCTTCGCCGACGGTGTAGTGTCCTACTTTCTCGAGCCTAACGCACAGCACTGAACTCATCGCAGAAATCGTCAAAGGAGCTTGCTCACCCTTTTCATTTTGACCCTTCGCTGCGAGCTTCCTTCGCCTTTCTGCAGCGACGACCCTTGCCTTTCCAACGAGCAAAATAAGGTATGCTGCGATTCTTTCGGGGATGAAATTCAAGAAGTCGTCTGCTCTCGCTGCGAACCAGCCGAAGTGCCTGTATTTCTCGCTCTTGTAGCCTACAACTGCGTCTAAGGTATTCACAACTCTGTAAGCCATCGCACCTGCGACGCCGAGACCGAAAGCGGAGAGGATTGAGAAGTAGAAGAAAGGAGCGACAACGCTATCTGTGAGGTTCTCTGCGACGCTCTCAATCGCTGCGGAGTTCAGGTGGCTCTCGTCCAATCCTTCAACTCGGCGACTCACGATTTTCTGCACCGCTCTACGCTTCTCCTCCACGCTTCTCGCCTTGAGAACGGGGGTTGCGAAACGCTCAAGCCCGCTCACCGTGAATGTCATTTTGAGAACGACGGCAGAAATTAGAATGCGAGCAAATTCGTTGCGAATAAGCGTGAGAGACGCGCAGGGAAGCGAGAAAAGCACAAGAATGAGAACTGTGTAGAGAATGCCCAAAACTCGCTCTTTCGCAGGGTTGCCCCGCTTCGTCCTTCGGTCAAAGAAAGACATGAGACGGCTTATCCACACAATAGGGTAGAACCTGTCAACGCCTTCAGGCGGGTCTCCAACGGTCAAATCAAGAATGAGTGCGAGGATGAAAATGAGCGTTTGCTCCAAAACGCACTCCATCTTCGCCTCTTCGTGCCTTCTTTGGCTTCTTACTTCCTCCGCCACTGCTTACGCTGCCAACACTGCCACTACTGACACGCCGCTGACGCCATTACCACATCCTCTCACAGCACTTTTCTCTGCGTCATCTGCGTTTTGGCGGAAATTCTCTCTTCAAAATCTCAAAAATCTCATTCAACATGCTTCTTTCCTCACGCTCCGCCCTCTCAATGTCTTCAACTTTAATGCCTCTTTCCTTGAATATTTGCATGAGTCTCGCTGCTACTTCGGTGCGGTGAATCCAAAAGCAGAGAGAGCAGTCCCAAACAAGCGAGCCGTCCTTTGCCCGCTTCCAAGTGCCACCTGTCTGCTCATCTCCGCAGGGGTAAAACGGACAGAAGCACCAAGTGCAGTCCTGACCGACGAAGTGGCAAGGGTAGTATTCACAACTCTCGTCGCTGCCCACGACTTCTTTGCGAGAAAGCACCTTCTTCAAATGCTCCCTTGCAAGCGGATGCATGCTTTTATTTTCCTCTCTCTATATTTTTTCCTCTCTGAATCTTCAACGCTCATCCTTTCATCCTTCTGATTTAATGAGCTTCGCACTTTGCAAGGCGATTCTCTCTATTTCTCTCAAATATTCAGTCATCTCTCTCGCAATCTCTCTTCCCTCTTTCTTTTTTGCACAGACATATCTCCAGTCCGCAGTATCTTCAGATATTACTCCGTCTGAATAAAGGGCGACATACCAAGATGCGTTGAAAGATGCTCTCAATTTTGGTAATCTCCAAGGTATAACGAATGTCTTTTTGAATCCTGGTGGTAGCGATAAAGATTTATTGTTTATCACTGTGAATGAAAGATTGTAATCTGGTATGTCAAGACGCCATAGGAATTTTACTCTTTTACTTTCATCTTTCGGATTCTCAAATGTTATATTTATAAGCATCAAATCTCCTGCTCTGTATTCATATTTATCTGTTGAGATTGATACTTTCGGCTCCTCAGGCGCAAAATAATACTCAAATGGTTGCATTAAAGGATAATTGTCTTTATCTGAATCTATGCTGTAAGGCGTATCTCCTATTCCATCCTCGTTAGCATCGCTTCCTTTGTAATCATCCCAGTAATTACCCATATAATTCTTGAATATTGAACCTCTGTATGTGTATGTAATTGGCTCTTTTGAATTCCATATGTTGTTTCCGTAAGAAAAGGCGTTGTATGTGTTGTTTATGAAGTTGTTCAGGTATATTATGTTATTGTTTGAGTATCCAAGGACTATGCCATTATTGTTTGAGCTGATGTTGTTTCTTAATATGCTGTTTTCGTTTGAATACCAGAGGCCCATGCCATCATCGTTGTCTGAGATGTTGTTTTCTGATATGCTGTTGTTATTAGATTCATAAAGGTGTATGCCATCATCATTGTTTGAGATATTGTTTTTTGATATACTGTTGTTGTTTGAATCCTCAAGGTATATGCCATTATCGTTGTCCGAGATGATGTTATTTGATATGCTGTTTTTGTTTGAATCATAAAAGAATATGCCATATTTGTTGTTCGAGATAATGTTACTTGATATGCTGTTGTTGCTTGAATGCGAAAGGTCTATGCCCTTATCGTTGTTTGAGATATTGTTTTCCGATATGCTGTTTTCGTTTGAATAATAAAGGTCTATCCCCTCATTGTTGTTTGAGCTGATGTTGTTTCTTAATATGCTGTTATTGTCTGAATACCGAAGGTCTATACCATTATTGTTTGAGCTGATGATATTATTTGATATACTGTTTTTGTTTGAATCGTAAAGGAATATGCTATCATAGTTGTTTGAGATGTTGTTGTTTGATATTAAGCAGTTATCACTCTTAAGTAATTCAATTCCTACATCTGTATTTGTGATTTCAGCATTCATTACAATGATGTTCGTGCATCTAACGAGTATTACCTGTCCTGCATTATGAATGAATTCGTCAGATTCATCCTCAAGATAAACAAGTGGTTTTTCATTCACCATATTATCTTCAACAAAGTTTCTGTACGAATAATCAACAAAAAGACCATCGTTTATGAATTCGTTGTTTTTTATCGTGTTGCTGTTTGAATCATAAAGGCGTATGCCATACCTATTGTTTGAGCTAATGATGTTGTTTGATATGCTGTTTTTGTCTGAATAATAAAGTTCTATGCCATCATGGTTGTTTGAGATATTGTTATTTGATATGCTGTTTTCGTTTGAATTCTCAAGGTGTATGCCATCACCGTTGTTTGAGATATTGTTTTCTGATATGCTGTTATTGTTTGATTCATAAAGGTATATGCCATCCCCTCTGTTTGAGCTGATGTTGTTGTTTGATATGCTGTTGTTGTTTGAATGAATGTATATGCCATTCCAGCCTCCAGTGATTGTGAAACCTTCTATTCTTATTCCATCTGCTTTAAGTGAGAATACATCTGTCCTCAACCACAACGAACTCCCGCCATTAATGATACAATTATCAGAGCCATTCTCTGATTTTATTGTCAATTGCTTGCTCACTGTGATGCTCTCATAGTAAGTTCCATCCCTTACAATTATCGTATCTCCATCTGAAGCATTATCAACCGCCCACTGAATCTTTTCGTAGTCGTCAGGCACATATATCGTCTTTGCTGCTGAAACGCTTGCGAAAGCAGTCAGAACTAAAAAGGCAAAGGCAAGGAAGACAAACTTTACCGCCTTACGCCTCATCGCTCCACCTCCCGCCAATCAAGCGCCACAGGCAGGCATCAATCAAATCTCCCTATATAAATAACTTGCGCATTTTCTCATTTTTGAGATGCTTCTCTATTTTGATGTATAAATTTTACTTTTTACTTATTTCTCACCCTTGCTTTTATGCTTTTCCTATTTCTTTTATCTTCTGAATATATACACGTAAATCATTCAAATATTCACTCATTTCGTCGAAATTTAATGTTCCATCGTAGTAACCTTGTATGTGTAAGCTATCTCTAATAGCCAAATACAGACGCCTCAGCTCCCTATCAGCATGTTTGAACACCATATATCTGCGACCTCGCTCGCTTCTCGGCAACTCTCTTACGCCTCTCTTTACAAGCAAAGCGTTCGTCGCCTCAACAGCGGAAAGCCATCCCTTCGCACAAGCGTCTCTCAAATGCGTGCTGTCGTTTTTCTCTCTTGCAACCTCAAATTCCTCAAACGCCTTCTGAAACAATTTCTCCGCTTCTTCCAAATGTTTTCTCGCTTCTGCCATTTTCCTCACTCATCCTACATTTAAGAACGCCGTCAGTTCTCCTATGTGAACACGCTTCTGCTGCATAGTATCCCTGTCTCTCACCGTAACAGTGTCATTCTCAAGCGTTTCATAGTCAATTGTGATGCAGAATGGCGTCCCTATTTCATCTTGTCTGCGGTATCGCCTGCCTATGCTACCAGAATCATCGTAAACGACGATTGCACCCTGCTTTTGCATTTCCTCACGCAGCATATTGAACACTTCCTCAGCCTTCCGCTTCAACTCTTCTCTGTTCAAAAGCGGGAAAACCGCAGCCCGCACAGGTGCAATCTCTTTCTTGAAGCGTAGCACACGCCTCTTTTCCTCTTTACCAGCACTGACTTGCTCTTCGTGAAACGCACTCTCCAAAATTGCGTAAATTATGCGGTCAATGCCGTAAGAAGGCTCAATTACATGCGGAATCACTTTCTCTCCCCTGTCATTCCTCACAGCCATTGAGACATTTGATGCTGTTGAGTGTGCAGTAAGGTCAAAATCGCCCCTGTCTGCAATGCCTACAATCTCCATCCAACCATATTTCTCGCTCCAAAACTCCGCATCCCAACAGTCAACGGCGTAATGTGCCATTTCTTCCTTGTGGTGCTGCCTGAATCTCAAGCGATGCTTCAGAATGCCGACGCTTTCCAAAAATTCCTGAACCCTTGCGATGTGATATGCAAGGTATTCGCTTGAAATTATCCCATTACGAACCGCATCTCCTACGCTCACGCTTAACGCCTCTCCCTCTTCTGCTGACGCTTCTGACGCCTCTGACACCTCTGATGCCTTTGACGCCCCTTCCTCGCTGCTTGGGACGAGTTTTAGCATTCTGTCAGCGACTTCATGAAATCTGGGATGCTTATTCTTCTCTTCAGGAAGGACAAAAACCTCCGCCTCTGCGAGCGTGAATTCTCTCAAACGAATCAAGCTCTGTCGTGGCGATATTTCATTCCTGAACGCCTTTCCGATTTGAAAAATGCCGAATGGCAGTTTGTCTCTGTTGAATTTCAGCAGGCGAACGAAGTCAACGAAGATGCCCTGTGCAGTTTCAGGTCGCAAATAAGCCTCGCCTCTCTCGCTCTTTCGTGAGGCTTCTGCCGTTCCTGCTGCTCTCGCCGCATCCGCCTCACGCATGACGCCTATGTGAGTTTGGAACATGAGGTTGAAAGTGCCTTCAAAGCGAAGCGTGCCGTTGCATTCGGGGCAGCGCTCAAGGTTCTCTCGCTTGAAGAAAGCACCGCACCTCTCGCACCTCACGAGCTCGTCTGCGAAGCACTCAAGGTGGCGAGAAGCCTCAAAGACTGCACGAGGAGCAATACACGATGTCTCTATTTCGTAGAAACCTTCTTTAATGTAGAATCTTCGCCACGCATTCTCCACATTCCGCTTTAGTAGCGTTCCTAAAGGACCGAAGTCGTAGAAACCTGAAACACCGCCGTAAATCTCGCAAGACTGCCATATAAAGCCTCTACGACGAGCAACTTCCAAAACTTTCTCAGCAACGCTCTCATTCGCTCTCGCATGCGCAGACACGCACCCTCTCACCTCTCTTTTCACTCTCTTTCTTACCACAAAGACTGAAAAACTCTCATGAGCGAAAAGCCTAAAACGCTTGCGCAGCTTTCCGCCATCACATCATTCATCACGCTTCTTCTCTTCGGTTTTTCGCCCTGCAATCTCACGCTTTATTCGCTCCCATATTTTGCTACCGTCTTTTATTTCAGCGCTGCCGAGCAGTGCAAGTTTAATTGCGTCTGCGATGTGTTCCCTTCGCCTGTCGTTCAGGTAGTTCAGTGATTCCTTGTAGGAGCGTTCATAGTAACGCAAGCCTTTCAATAGATGCTCGTGCATCTCCCTGAACCTCTCAGGAGGCTTCATGTATGCTGCGGAGCCGAGCGTGCTTCTCGTCAGCTCTCTGCATCGCTCCATCTCCTCACGATATTCCGCCTCTGATGCCTTGCCCCAGAAGAAGTCGTGCATCACAACGACACCCTCAATCACCGAAGAAATCTCTTCCAAAAGATCGGAACATGTCATCAAATAAAATCGCTCATCCTCGCTCATCCCGCTCAAAACATTTTCCTCCTTACGCCTCCTTAAGAAATCCAGCAACCCCATTTTCTCTCCCTCTCTCCTACCTCCCTCTCTCCTACTCTCCTAAACTAACTACTGCTCCCCTCCCCTTCTCGCATGAAAATGCGAAGCAAATCCCTGTCAAAGAGCATGCCCGTCAGAATGCCAGCAGAGCTCACAACAGGAAGCTGGTCAAACTTTCCTTTGCTCATCTTACGAGCGCACTCGCTCACCGTTGATGTCTTTCTTGCAGTTACAACATCACGAACCATCACATCCTTCACCTTTTTGTCCGCAGGAAGCTCAATTTTAGATACATTGTAATATAATTTAAGCGTATCTCGCATGCCATCCCATACCCATTCATCCTCATCTCTACCCATTGATAAATCTGAATGCTCCGTTTTTTCGGAGACGACCACTGCATTTATCAAATCTTGGTCTGTTATGATGCCAACAAGCTCATTCTTCTCATTTATCACTGCCGCTGCTTTCCATCCTGCGAGCTCCATGATGCGACCCGCAACGGGAAGTGGCGTCTCATCCCAGAGAGCAGGCGTCTCCCCTCGCAAGAAATCTTTTATCGGAGATTCTATGTTCGTCGTTGCGAGCACTCTTATAATGTCTGCGACTGAGATGATGCCTACGAGCCTTTGAGCGTCGTCAACGACAGGAAGGCGACGAACGCCGTGAGTGAGCATCTTTCGGGCAGCGTCCTCCACCGTTTCATGCGGAGAAGCCGTCACGGGTCTGCGATGCATGAGCAGTGCGAGTTGCTCCTCCCCCGGATTACGAAGCAAATCGCTTCTCGTGACCACTCCTACGACTTTACCCTCCTTCAACACGGGAACTCCTGAAACCTGCCTCTCTTTAAACACTTCAAGAACTTTCTTCCTTGTCCCCGGAACGCTCACATATGCGACATCCTTCACCATTACATCACGAACTCTCAGCGCAGCGACCTTATTCACGGAGACCGCACCCATTTCCCTCGCTCTCTAAAAGACCTTCTCTTAATCCTCCCCTCACTCAATCTCCTTAAAAACCTTGTCTCCAGGTCTCACACGCTCCTTCACTTTCAACCCGATGGACTGCCCTGCGGATGCTCGCTCAACCTTCTTCTTCTCTATTTCCATTGATTCCACCGTCTGCTCAAACGAAGTTGTGGCGCCTTCCACGCTTATTCTGTCGCCCTTACAAAGTTCGTCGCTGAGCGAAACCACCGCAACTCCTATTTTCTGAAAGTAATGCGTGACTTCTCCCACAAGCTTCTTTTCCGCCATCCTCTCACACCTCCTCTCATTCTCACACTCTCCTCTACTACTCCTTCATTCCCCACCCATTCTTCTTTTCACCCTGCAACACTGCGAGTCACTCGCACCACTGCCACCACCGCAAGCAAAGAAGCCTATGCTCTCAAATCTATTTTATATCTGCCCTCGTAGTGCAGGAAAGGGACTTCTCGCCCAGGCTCAATCAGCCCCCGCTCCCTCAACTCCTCAGGAATTTTCATTTCAATTGTCTCGTAAGTTTCAAGGTCCATGACTTGAGCGGTGTCGCCCATCACTGAGATGACCTGCCCTGTCCTACGCTCAATAATCGGCACATATATTTTCGCAGTTACAGGCAGAATTGCTGAGCGCTTCTGACCGTCAAAGACGCCTATGCCCTCTATGCGTGCCTTCGCCGCTCCATGCTTGCCAGGTTTTGATGTCGCAATGCTCACTATCGTGCAAGGCTCATCGTCAAGAAGCACATATTTTCCCTCCTTCAGCATCCTGACCTCCGTCATCTCCTTCATGAGCAGACACACCTCTCTCCTTCTCTTCTCCTTTTCTCTCCCCACTCGCTCCTCGCTTCGCTCTCCTTTTATAAAGATGTTGCTGTCTCCCTGCCGTCAGAGGAAGATTGCTCCCAGAGCTGCCATCCGCCTCACCAATCTTTATAAGGCTCTGAAAGCAAAACATCCGTGAATTCCTCTGAGATTCTAATAGACATCTCTCTTACTTTCTCAAATCTTGCTTGCTGGTTAATCAAAACTCTCAAAAGCAAATATCTCAAAATCTTCTCCTGTTCGCTCTTATCCTTTGAGAGAACATCCAAATTGCTCGGAATCGCCATATGTTCCTTCCATCTTTTATGCCATTTCTCTCTTCCTTCTCTCTCTAAAATATCAAGTAATTCCTCTTTTTCTTTATTAGATAATCCCAGTTGTTTTTCTCTTGGCATTTTTCACCACCGATTTTTGTCTCTTAACTTTTTCCTGAAGATGTGTCCTGAGATTTTTCGCATCTTCCCTGATTATTATTTCAACATCATAGTCTTTCTTAAGTAGCGAACTTTGGTTTAATCCCATCTTCTCTTTCACAACTTCACATAATTCCAGATCAATTTCGTATCCAACACTATTTCTGCCAAGCATCGCAGCAACTTTATTTGTCGTTCCTGAACCCATAAATGGGTCCAATACAGTCTCACCAACATAAGAAAATAATTTTATCAGTCTGTAAGGAATTTCCTCAGGGAAAGCCGCTATTCCTTCTTCAATTCTGTTCCTTAGAGGTAAGACATTAGTTATGTTCCATGTCGTTAAATACCACTTATTCTGCTGGTATTCTTTCACATCTATCTTTGATTTTTCTTTTATCTCTTTTGGAATCTTTTTGTAATCAAATTTCCCATTCTGGAAAATAAGTATTGTCTCTTGAATGTTATCTGGATAAAAATACATTGGATAAGGATGTTGTAAAATAACTCCGCTTCTTCTACTTATGCGAATGTAACCCTCTGGTTTTATCCAGATAATTTTGTCTCTGTAAATGAAACCTTCCTCAATGTATATTTTCGTTAAATCCGCAACAACCGGATTTTTTTTCCCATTAATGAGCGTGTCATCACAAACAATACATACTATTCTGCCTTCTGCAACTACCCTTCGCAATTCCTTCGCAATCTTCCTCATTTTGTCCAAATATGCGGAATAACTCTCAAATAAATCCGGATAATCAAAAGGAGCATTGAAATACGGAGGAGAAGTAACTACGAGATGAACGCTCCCATCCTCTAACTCCTTCATATTTTCCGCATCCCCAAAGATTAATTTGTGGTGCGTCTTCATCGCTTTATCCATTTTGGTTCATTACACCTCTATTAAGGGGATATGTGAAGTTTCGCTTTGCGAAATTTTGGCAAGCGAGTCGCATATTATACGCCGTTTTGTCAATCATTCCTTCTGTGAAATCCTCCACTACACACATATAAATATTCCGCCATGCTGCTTCGGCGGTCAATCTGTTTCTCCCAAACCTAGGCAATCAATAAAGGGAACGCAAGTTTCCGCTTATGAAATAGGAGGGAGCATTATGGCTTTTCTGTTGCTTTCTCCTTCTCGTTCTTTCTCCCTTGCACAAGATTTTTAAAAGTGGATGCGTATAAATTAGGGGGGAAGGGGAGGGAAGTGTCGTGGCTATTTGTGGAGATTTTGGTTCTTCTCTTACTGCTTCTGCTCTCTGCATTCTTCTCTGGCTCCGAGACAGCACTCGTGAGCATAGGCAGAGTGAAAGCGAAGGCGATGCTCAAGCGAGGTGAGAAGCACGCAGAAAAAATAAACAAGCTATTGAGCGACCCTGACGCTTTTCTCTCTGCCGTCTTAATCGGGAACAACCTCGTGAATATCGCAGCGTCAGCAATCGCAACATCGCTTGCAATCCGCATATTCGGTGGAATAGGTGTCGGCATCGCCACAGGCGTCATGACCTTCGTCATTTTGACTTTCTGTGAGGTGCTTCCAAAAACGCTTGCGATGCACCACGCCGAAAGATTCGCAGCAATCGCAGCACCTCCGCTCACGATTCTTGTCGCTGCTTTGAAGCCAGTCTCTTGCCTGCTCTCAAAATTCACGAAAGCCCTCGGAAACGCTCTCGGCTACGAGTTCAGGCGAGAAAGGCTCTCTGAAGATGAAGTTCGCACTTACATCGCAATCGGTGAAGAGGAGGGAGCAATTGAAGAGGATGAGCGAGAGATGATGGAAGGCGTCCTTCGTCTTGACGAGAAAGTTGCTCGTGATGTCATGACGCCGAAGGAAAAAATGGTATGCTTAGATGCTGATAAGCGTGTTGAGGATGCTGTTGAGCTCATTCGCAAGTTCGGATACAGCAGAATTCCAGTTTATGAGAGAAATCCAGAAAACATTGTCGGCGTCATTTACGCAAAAGACATTCTCACACACGATTCAATCACAGTGAGGGCAAAAGAGAGTGAAAGAGGCGAAAAGGCAGGAAAAACTGTGAAAACTGTGCGAGACCTGATGAAGAAACCCTTTTTCGTGCCTGAAACGAAGCGAATTGACGAACTTTTGCAAGAGTTCCAGCGTGGAAAGATGCACATCGCAATCGTCGTTGACGACAAAGGAAGGGCAAAAGGGATTGTCAGCCTTGAAGACTTGCTCGAAGAAATCGTAGGCAGCATATACGATGAATACGATCTGAGAAGGATGCGAGAAAAAAGTGGGGAAACATAAGCTGCTCTCTCGCCTCACGGTCACTTGTTCTTGTATCGCATCTTCTTACGCCTCTTCTTCAACTTATGCTTGCGCATCTTCGCCCTCCATCGCTTCCTCCCGCAAGGAATTCCTCAAATCACCTCCATTTTACTTTCAATTCCAACCCCCTGCATTTATTATTCTAAAAAAGATAAAAAGCATGCAGGCGGGGGATGAGCGTAATGAAATTCGCAAGACGCCTTTCAAAAATAAAAATATCAGGAATAAGGAGGGCTTTTGAGTCTGCGGGCAAAGATTTCATCAATCTCGGCTTGGGAGAACCCGATTTTGAGACGCCTGCTCACATTTTGAATGCTGCTGAGAGAGCTTTGAGGGAAGGATACACAAAATACACATATAACAAGGGTCTTCCTGAGCTGAGGGGGGCGATAAGTGATAAATTAAAGCGAGAGAACGGCGTTGAAGTCTCGCCAGAATGCGTAATTGCGACTGCTGGGGCGAGCGAGGCGCTTCACATTTCGCTACTCGCACTCGTTGAGCGAGGCTCGGAGGTTTTAATTCCCGACCCTGGTTTTGTGTCCTTCTCCGCTCTCGTGAGGTTGGCGGAGGCGAAGCCTGTGGGCGTCAAACTCAGAGAAGAGGACATGACGATGTCTGTTGAGGATGTTCAGGAGAAAATTTCGGCGAGAACAAAAGCAATCATCGTGAACTCGCCCTCTAACCCGACAGGTGCGGTTCAGAGCGAGGAAGACATGCGTGCATTGGCGGAAATCGCTCAAGACAAAAACATTTTTCTGATTTCAGATGAAGTCTACGAGCATTTCATATACGAGGGAAAGCATGTGAGTCCTGCGAGATTCGCTGAAAATGTCGTAATCGTGAATTCTGTCTCAAAGACTTATGCGATGACAGGCTTTCGTTTGGGTTTTGTTGCCGTTAAGAATGAGGAATATGTGGAGCAGATGCTGAAAATTCACCAGTATATTCAAGCATGCGCACCCGCTGTCTCTCAAATCGCAGCACTCGCAGCACTAAAAGGACCGCAAGATTCCGTCGCAAAGATGCGAGAAGCGTTCAAACGCAGGCGTGATTTTGTTGTCGAGGCGCTTCAGCAGCTCAAGGAAGGAAGTGGGAAGGGAGAAGGAGAGGCGGGGTGCGGAATTGTCAGTTTCACAGTCCCGAGAGGCGCATTCTACATATTCCCGAAGGTGCAAAACGAGGAGAAATTTGTTGAGCATGCATTTCGCAGAGGGGTGATTCTCACACCAGGCTCCACTTTCGGAGAAGGCGGCAGAAACCATGTCCGCATTTCATTCGCAGCCAGCATTGAGAAATTGAAAGATGCCTTTGAACGCCTCAAATCTTGAATTACTGCACTTGCTTCTCCTACTCTAACTGACTCTAACTGCTTTCTCCTCCACCTGCTTGAGCAATTCTCCGCTCTAACTCACGCTCTAACTCCTCTGTTAGGAACTTAACCGCCTCATCCAACGCCTCTTTTACATTCGCACCCCTTTCACTGTCTTTCGTGTCGTTGTCTTGCTTCTCACTGCCTTCACTGCTCTTGCTCTCACCGCCCTTGAACGCAACGCCCTCAACGCTCTGCTCCGCAAGCCTTCGCAAAACGCTCACCGCAGGATGAAGCGTCTTTGAAAGGACAGCCTTTGAGAACGCATCAAGCACTTCCTCTGCGTCTCTGCCCTTACGCAAGTA
>Ga0190312_1000464_pt1 | contig 12745 bp, 18 predicted proteins | sample 487007910_MG_FD_165046 | JGI IMG/M metagenome (GOLD analysis project Ga0190312, IMG submission 165046) | Hydrothermal vent sediment bacterial communities from Southern Trench, Guaymas Basin, Mexico - 4870-07-9-10_MG | ecosystem: Environmental > Aquatic > Marine > Hydrothermal vents > Sediment ... | reverse complement strand
ACCGTGTTCAGCTTGGCGGTGAAAGTGAGCTACGAGGTTTTTGTAGCGTTTGTTGCAGATGGGACATTTGTCTGTGAGCGAGTGCTTTGCTCTTATGTGCTTCTTCAGTGCTATATAGCTAAACGCTATGAAATTGCAAAGCGGACATCTTAACACGCACATCTTATCACCTCATCTGCTTTTCAGCAAGCATATAACTCTATACTCGCAAAAAAAGCATAAATCAGGCTCAGCGAAGCTTGGCGGGATTATCGAGGGGTCTTTTAGCTCAATGGCTTTAGCTATCACTTTAGCTTTCTCTATGCTGTGCTTAGCTAAGCTTTCGCTGTAATCTACTCTAAACGACTTTATGCGAGCGTTAGCTCTGCTGATATAGATTAGATAACCGAGAGAGTAGCCGAGAGCATGCAAATATAAATTTAGCTGTTCTACGTGCTTTGGATAAGGCTTTTCGGGAACTCTGCTGACTGTTTTTAGCTCGATAGCTGTTTCATCATTAGCTAAATCAACGTGACCGCTTAGTCGCAGGTTGTCGCTAATCTTGATTGTAACGGGCTTTTCGGCTTCGTAGCCTTCTTTGATAAGCTGTTCTTGGATTAGCTCGTGAATTAGTGTTCCCATCATGGCGAGGGCTTTGCTGGTGGGGTCTGGCGGTAAATCAAGCGTGTAGGTGTAATAACATCTCAAAGCACAGTCTGAGATGTGGCTAATTGCTAAGCTATTAGGCTCATGCTCTCTCTTGCGACTATCGTAAGCTATCTCAAAAGCTTTGAGAACGAGTTTAGCTACATCTTCGCTCATTTTATCACCTTTTCGGCTAAAACATAGCCGCAGACGGGACAAACAAGCTGTGCTGTCTCTTTTCCGCTGTTGATTGCGATGTCTCTGACGACTACGGGGCAAACGTATAGCTCTCCGTGGCGATAAAGATAAAAGAGGTTGTTGGGAAGCTTTTTAGCTAATTTAGCGTCACAGCGTGGACATCTCATAGCGCATCACGTCGTCTGTTCATTAGACATCTTTCGCATATAACTTCTCTGTATATTTCGAATCTCACGCAAAGCTCACATAGCTCATCATCGCTGATTTCTCTGTTAAGCTCTCTCTCGAGTATCTCTTTTATGTATTCTTGATCATCTGCATCGCAACCGTCGCAGAAGCTACCCCACGACACACATTCTTCACATTTCTCAAATTGCTTCATTCTCTCACCTCCTCGCTTTAAACATTCTTTTAGCTCACATCGTCGCTAAATAGCATTTCGCTCAGATCATAAGCTTTTAGCTCTTCGTAGTCTATGCTACTGTCTTGCTTTTCATCAGTCGTTAGCACATCTGTAAACGTTAGCTCGCCTCGCACAAGCGATTCGATTGTGCTATCGCTTAGCTCGACTTCGAGAACATTGAGAACAGACTTAACAGCGTTGAAATGATGATCGAGTTCGCACTCTACATCTTTGTGAATCGGTTGCTCTTTCACTCTGTCTTGCAGTATGCGAATGACCGCTCTCGCTACTCGCGGATGAAGATACGCTACACGCTTATCTTCGTTTCGATTCAGTAGCTTGTATGCTTGAACGCTCTTCGTGATAATCTCGCAGTAAGTCAGTCGCTCTACAAAAGCTTCTGGGTTATCTACATAGCTAAGCATCTCTTGTATCTTGTATCTCGCTGACTTAGAATAATCGCTTAGCTCTACTTGATTACTAAGCTTTTTGCTCTTGCTATTTCCCATAAAGCAGAAGCTAACGACATTTCTGAAGTCTTCGGCTCTACTGCTAACGTCTCTGACCCAGTAGCCATCTGACATTCCCGTGAGCAGGATTTCATAGCTATCTTTAAACGTCTCTTGACGTTTTCCGCTTGCTATTTTGTCGATCTCGTCTATATATATCGTGCTGTAAAAGTAAGCTAATCCGTAAAGGTTCTTAGCTCCGTCATAGACCAGTTTCGCCGGAGAGGGGAAAACGGTGAGATAGCTACTGCTTAAGCTTCTTAGAATTGCTGCGGTTCTCGTTTTACCGTAGCGGGGCGGAGTTAGCATGAAAACATGAATAGCTTTGTCTTCATACTTGAATAGCGGAAGGAACATCGGTAAGCGGGTAGCTAAGCTTAAGCTGTCAGGTTTGTAGCCTACTGCGAGCAAGAGCAGGTCAGCGGGCTTATACTCTTTTAATAGCTCTTTAGCTGTGTCGAAATCGTAATCAGCTTCATAGACAGCGACTAAATCGCAAAGATAGACAGCTTTCTTCTGGCTGACGGGGATCTTCTTGTATGGCTTTAGCTCAAAGTAGATATTGCTGTCTTGTAGTCGTATTACTAAATTGAGCAGTTCATCGTCTAAGTTTAAAGCCAGCGTCTGATTTGCTTTGTCAAGCGTGAGCTGATTATATCGATGATTGTATCCGAGGGCGTCAGGCTTTAGAATTAGCGTTTTGCCTTTTCTGTAGCATTCTTCAAGCGTAAATACGCTCTTGCCAGCTTGGATTTTCGGTAGAAGCTTTTTTTGAGCGGATCTGCTCCATGCCTCAAACGTGATGATGTGTTCATCTGTTAGCTCGTCGAAATAGCGTTTAAATGCGATGAGCGGAAGCTCGCTCATAGCATCACTCAGTAGCTTCGCTAAATTTCTTTTTTCTCACTCTCTTGCGGTTCTTAGCTTTCTTCTTGCTGTTATTAGCTGATTCTTCGATTTCTAAGCTACTGAAGAACTCAGCAATCTTTCTCAGCTCTGAGTAGCTGAGCGGTCTTACTATGTTCTGTTTACCCGCCGTGACGACTAAGAGCACTTTGCCTTCGTATTTGCTCTCCTTGATGGCGAAGGTCATGCTTGCTATCTCAAGTCGCTGTCCGCTTGCTTTTACTTGCTTTGTTTCGCTTTCTTTTTTATCTAACAGCTTTTCAACCGCTTTCGCAAGCTCGCTAACAGCCTTTTCCAAATTGTTCAGTCTCTCATCTACACTACTCACGCTATCACCCCCGGAGCGAGCGTGAAATTCTTCATTATATCTCACATACTTAATCGCATCAGCTATATCAGCTTGATTTTGCAATATCTTGATGTGAATATAACAGCTAAACTTAGCAAGCTCTCTACAAATGCTATAATCGATGAGATGATTAGCATAAACAACAGCATGAGCGTGACGAGGCTTATCAACAGCTTTGAAAACTAAAACTTTACACCCTTCAGCTTTCAGCTTGCTGAGAATTAGCTTATAATCGCCTCGCATCGTTATCAAGTAAAAAAATTTTTTAGTCATGCATAGCTTTTGATACAACTCTATAGCCGCTGTATCTTGCGATATAGCGAATTAGATAGTTGTTCTTGCGTAGCAGTTTTAGCTCTGACGCTTTGACGTAGATTCTCGCATTAGCTAAGCTAATGTAAGCGAAGCACTGATCTTCGTGTAGCTTGATTGCTATCGCATGCTCTTTTAGCTTAACTAAGTAAGTTCTGTAAGCAAAGATTTTGTAGCCGTGACAGAGTCGATAGCGAATCCAGTCGAGCAAAGCTGAGAAATCGCTCGGATATTCAGCTATATAGCAGTATCTTAGCTTTCCTCGGCTGTTCTCGTAGTAATGCGTGATTAAGTAAAGCTCAGCGGTGACGGGTGGCAGAGCGGGAAGGTCATCAAAGCTATTAATCATAGCTCATCACTCTCTCGCAAGAATCACTTGCAAGATGTTCACGATGCTATTGCAGAAATAGATGCAATTGCGTAGCTGTGATCTCTGAGAAGCATTCAACTCTTGCTTGTGCGGTCTTAGTAGCTCAGCTAAAATGTATGCTTGCTCTAAATGCAGTCTTAGCTCGTTACAATATATATGAAGAAGTTTGTTAGTCATTTTAGCTCACCTCTCTCGCAATCACACTAGCTAAAACTCTTATATCATCTGCGATATCGTAGTATGCTCTGCGTAGAAAGTATAAGAAAGTGTCATCGCTGTTTTCAGCGAGTTCGCTCGAAGGAAATTCTTTTTCGCTTAAGATAATCTCTTTTGCGAATATTACTATTTTTATGTGACAGAGCTTGCGAAACAGCGCATCAAGATTAGCAGAATTTAATGCGATCGTGCTCATGCGATTTAGTTCTCTGTATAGATTGCACACCGGGTTGAAAATTTTATTGACGTTTCTGAAATCAAACTCATAGTCGTTTAGAATCTTTTTTCTTAGCGAGTTTAGCTTTTTATCTTTGAAGTGAGTCATTGCTAAACACACAATCAGCATATTTACGTAACGTCTGTATAGTCTTTCGTAGAGAGACTCAAAGCAACTATTGAAATGTCTATAAGCTGCGTTTGTTATCAGTGCAGACATGTAGAGTTTATTTAATAATTCATAGATTTCAGCGATAGAATGACTTGCGAGAATCTCTTTGATCCCCGCGAAAACTAAGCAAGGTGGGTTATCAGTGTCATAAATGTTTATGTGAGCGTTTTCAAAGTCAAATTCGTAGTTAGCTAAGCTTTGTAAAAGCTCTTTTAAGCTCATTCAGCTCACCTCATTGCTCATTTACTAAGCGGATTAGCTCTTTCAAGCTCTCATCGAGCATATCAGCGCATGCTTTTAGCACTCCTCGCAGATGATAGTAAGCGAAGCATGTGCTATCGTATTTTGTATTTAGCTCTTTGAGTATCCGTGCTTTTAGCCAGCTCAGCTTACTTAGCTCTTTTTCAAGCGTCACAAGCTCTTTAGCGTTCATCTCGCTCACCTCGCAAAAAAGAAATTATGAAGATACTTCGTTGTAAACAAGCAGATACACGAACACACTGCTCTCATCGTCTCTCTCAATCTCGAAGATGTCTATATAGCTGTCAATGTCTACTCGCTTGCATCTTAAGTAGTTCAAGCTGATTTTGTTCGCTTTTTCTAAAGTGCTTTCAGCTGTATCTCCTTGCTCGATTTTAGTTGTTGTTACGATTAGCTTAAGCTTAGTGACGTAGAACTTCTCGCTAACAAGCCACTCCGCGACCTCGTTGAGCTTTCTGTAGCACTCTTCGCTTATTGTCTCTTCGTTTAGCTCAATCACAGCTCTCGCAGTTTCTGCTTTCTCGTTGAACTCGACTTCTACGTTTTCAAAGCCAAGCTTTTTAGCTTTTTCTTTCACTTTCTCTATTTTCTTTTCTTTCTCAACTACTTTCGCATATCTCTCATACAGCTCTTCAACTATTTGCTCAAATCTCATCTCACTCACCTCGATCACTACTATGTAAACATGCATATAAATAGTTTTTTGCATATAGACACAGAGTCATACGTATGGATACAAATAGATACAGATTGATACGTATTAGCAAGGTTAGCGTTTAGCTATTAGCTCTGCTTAGCTACGCAAAAAAACTACTTGCGATTGTTCATTTTCAAAAGTAGCTCGTAAATCTTATCAACTCGCAAATTAACCAGATCTAAGCGACTTTCAAGCTTATCAAAAGCTGATTTTAGCTCTGTTATGTCTTTGCGTAGCTCACTTATGCGTGTATCTATCGTGATTAAATTATTGATTAGCTTGATCAGCTTGCTAAATAAATCTCTCATAGAACAAAAAATAGAGATAAAAACGAGTTAATCGTTAAGGCGTAGCTTCTACGAGCTTAACGCCCCATCTGCCAGTCGTAGCGTCCTTTTCGATGGCAATAGAGCTACCAGCGGGGTCAAGCTCGCTGTTCACAGTGTTAGCGTTTATCATTGCGGAAATGAGCGGATTATACTTGTCAGCTATATTAGACTGAATCCAGCTGTCGTCAAAGCCCGCATCGACTGCGTAGACGACATAAGTTAAGCATTCATTGATTAGCGAGACTACGCTCGTCTTATACTGCTTCTTAGTGAAGAACGTCTTTAGCTCAGTCGAAGTAATCAAGTGATCATACGTATCGTTGAGAATGCTCTCTAAGAGAGCTTTCTTGCCGTCTAACGCATAGCTAAGCTTCGGAATAGCTCCGTAAACCTTATCCTTGTCTCCTACGATTCTAAGAATCACTTTCACGTTATCCGCGAAAGCAGATTTGCTCTCCGTTACTCCAGCCTCGAAATCACCGCCTTCAGCGAATGCGTTGTTTCTATTAGTGATATAGTCGCTTGCTCTTGCGGGCATCTTGATTTTCCTCTTCAGCATGATTTTATCGTAGCTCGGATGAGATTCGCTGATGAACTGTCCGTAGCCTTCATTTGACCTCTCAACGATTACGCTATTGTATGCGCTCTCGTCAGGCACGACTCTGCTGAGATTAGTAAATATCTTAGCTCTCTTAGCTTTAAGCGTTGTCTCCCAGTCGTCCCCGATCTCGCTGATCTCTGAAGGTAGCTCTCCGAGATTCAGCACTCCGAAATGCACGCTATATATCTCCGCCATATTAGCTATTTATCTTCAGAATTTATATAATTGTCTTTAATGCGTCTCAGAAGCGGTATTAGACGCTGTGGGAACCCTCCACGCTGTTTATTAGCTAATCCAAGCCTTCTCGCTTTGTTTCTAACAGCATTCTCGCTTCTACGCAGTATTTTAGCTATCTCGCTTGAGGGTAGTATGTCGTAGTATAAGCGTAAGATTAGCTCTTCTTCTTTAGTCCACTCAGAGCCTTTTTTCTGCCGCTTCATGCGTCAATCACAGCTCATTAGCTCTTCTAATCTGCTTTCAAAGTAGCTTCGCAGTTCAGGATAGCTATAAAGCGTCATAACAGCTTTACTTAGCAATTGTGCTACAAGCTGACGCTTAGCTTTATCGAGCTCATTAGCGTGAGAGCGAATAAACTCACGAATAGCTTTCTTGCCGTATATCACGAATTCGTTACGTCTAAAGTCAGCTATGCCGTATAAGTTCGCTATGCTCATGTCGTAGCTAAATTTAGCTTTCATCTGAGCTATTAGCTCTAAAAACTCATCAAAGTAGCTCACGCTACCACCTCAGCGATACTTAGCTAAAACGCCCTCCACAGCTTTACCACGCTCATAGACCGCTATCTTATCTATTTTCCTGCCAAATCGCCTGCTCCATTTCCCTTTTCTGCCAAGAATAGCTATAATGTTCACATCGCCTAAACGGAAAGCTCTCTCAGGTAATCCGACCGAATGAGCGTTAAATAGCTTTAAACAGTATTTGCAGTTAATAGCGTGCCATAGCGGTAGCGTATAGCGTTCTTCAAACCAGTTCGTGTAAACCATGTTCAGCGGTTCGTCTTTAGCTATAATGCCGTAATGTCCTTTCCGCTTTCTTGTGTGTCGCTCACGTCTGCTCTTTCTACGCATAATTTTAGCCAGATATTCGAGCAAATGGTAAACGGGATTGCTACGCTCCACGATTAGCGAAGTTAAGCCCTCGGGAGTATTTACAGCTATAATGTAGAAATCAGCTGGCTGATCTAAGAAAACGTTAGCTGTCTGAGGTGTTAAGCGAATAGCACAAGCGGTAGAGTGGATTTCTTCAGGATTAAAGGGAGCGTAGTAATATCTACCGACAGCTTTTAGCTTATCTTTGTTTGACCATTCAGGTAATACATAGCTCATTCCGCTACGTGATAGCTCTCCGATGGCTTCAATTAGCTCATCAAGCTCTGCACCGTATCTTTCAACCAAAACGCTGTCTATGTTAGCTGATTTCAGCGAATCATAGCTATACACAGCGTAAACTGTAACTTGACGCTTACTTATAGCTTTCTTTAGCTTTTTAGCTCTCTCTCGGATAGCTTTTCTACGCTCTTTCTCGATTTCTTCATGAATTCGTGTGAGAAAGCGTAATCTCGCAATAGCGGTATCGTGAAAGACTCGCAAGTATTGAATAGCTGTTTGCTTGATGTATTGACTTCTTAACCGCTTATCCGACCTTTCTCTTTCGCTATGTCTATTTCGTGCCATGATTCTTTAGCTATACTCAAAACCGCACTCTCTATAAGCTCTAATTCGCTCATAAATCTCTTTTACTTTAGCTTTAATGTTGCTAACTACTGTTAGCGAATTAATAGCTGATACAACGCTGTTAATGTGAGTATTAGCTAAATTCTCAGCGTCAGAAAGGTAGTTCAGCAATAGCGTCTTTATGTCTTCTGTAGTAGCGTCTATAACGCTCATATAGTCGCTAATTAGATTGCTAACTTCTGTCTTGATTCTATCAAATGTATCGCTGAGAGCTTGAATGTCAGCTTGAATCTCGAGTAGCATTGTATTGTATGTTTCATCATCAACAAGATTTACATCGTAACGAGCTTTCAGAGCGTTTAAGTCATCTAATCGAGCTGTCAATCGCTCTAAGATTATCGTGCATGCTGTGTTAGCGTAGCTCTCTACTCGCTCAACGAAATACATGCAATCAAAGATCAGATCGTTAATCAGAGTCATGTAAAACTCAGAAAATGCAACGAGAAATGATCGCATTATAGCGTTCTTTTGAGCTATTAATTCGCCGTAGCTGTTATCGAGATTAGTGTATAGCTGTTGTAAGCGATTATTAGCTCCTTGCGTGAGTGCTTCTAAGATAGAATACGGCAGAGCGGAAGTGGGAGCTAAGATAGACGTTGCATACTTCGTATCAACGCTATCTATTCGCATTCCCATCGCTTGAGCCACGCTCAAGTCCGGAGGCAAGCATCCTCGCCATACGTTTAAGATTGTCTGTAAAGCGGCGTTATAGTTGCTCTCTAAAGCTGATGACATACTCTCTGAGATCATTTCCATGATAGCCTCGCTACCCATCTCCTCTCCCAAGTAAGCTGACGCCTCAACGGTTTTATCCATTACTTTGAAGTAGATTCCCGCCAGCTGACGCGGATGATACGGGATAGCAGCGGGTTTAGCTATAGCTTCGATTAGGTCGGGATTTTCGAAGTAAGTGAAAATATCACGCACCCATTTCTCTCCCACCAGCGTCTCAAGTATTTTTAGCCTCAGATAGCGACTACTTGCTTCTGTTAAGTCTTTAGCTCCTAATAAATCAACAATTTCCTCAAAAATCTTGACGGGACTCCCGCTTTTTAGAGCTGAGCTAACTGCTTTCGTTAAACTCATCTAAATCACCCCCATGTAGCGGATTTCTTAATCAAAACGCTATAACCTCTTAAGCCAGTTAATTCGCTTCCCACTAAGACGAGATAGTGCTGATTAGCTAATAAAGGAATCTCCATCCCCTGTATGATTACCTGACCGCTCACATCGATGCGGTTGTGGATATGTAGCACGAACATAGCTGTTGTCTGTCTTTCGTTATCCTCGTTGCCCGCATCGCAGTAGAACAGCGTAGGCTTAACATCTGCGTAAATTAGCACGTGATATTTCTCATAGTCCTCGTTATAGAACCAGCCCATTCCTAAGCTCTCCGCTTCTACCTTCTTTAGCTTGAAATCAATCAGTGAGCCGAGCAACGGGTCAATAGTCTGATATGCGTAGCTTTTGAAGATAATATCTTCGCCAAAGACGCTATTGTAGTCAGTCTCATGATGCTCTAATGACCAGACAGCGTCAGCTAAGTAGTAAGCGTAAAGCGTATCCTCCTCATCCGCCTCTCTCGGCATAATTGCCTTATCAGAAGCGTTTATTCGCAGAATGCACAAGCCTTTGCGGAGTTCAGCTGGCACATTCTTCATATTATCAAGCAATTCGTTAATCTCATCGCTTGTGAGCTGTATTTGCGGAAAAACGGGATTATCATAGCTTTGACCGTCTAAGCCTGTCATAGCTACTGTATCATCGTTATAGTTGAAGCTAACAGCTTTCTTTCCGATTGCATTAGCTGAGCTTAGATAATATTGCTCAATTAGATAGCCTAAAGCTGTTTCGCTAATTTTAGCTGATAACAGCGAATTAACATCGCTAAGAGCTGAGCTAATGCGGGTTCTCGCTTGATTGAAAACGCTATATCGTCTATTCACCACTTCCGCATACAAATACTTTAGCACATCTCTTTTTAGCTCATTTAGCTGATTTAGCACATCGTCATACGTTACCATACCGCTCACCTTACAAACGCTATTTGCTTAATCGTGTCATAATCTACTGTAAATTCCTCAAGCGATTTATATTCTTTCGTTCCATCTCGCTTATATAGCACGAAACCTTGAAAATGACTCCACGCAGGTCTGTCGTAACCGCAAATGTCTTTTACAGTCTCTCCGAGATACTTCGGCGTTATAGTAACGCTCTTACCCGCCTGATACAGCAAAACGACCCAGTCAATCACTCCGCAGACAGCTCCGCAGAATTCGCTCTCATCAGCGTAATCATGCTTACATCGCCCCGCTTCTGAGCAATCGTAATCCACCATTTCCCAACAATGCGTAAAAATCTCGTTAGCAGTTGTATAGCCAAGATAATAGTGCTTATTGTTTATCGTATCTCTTCCGTCAATGAAAATAACGCAATAGAAGTATCCAGCGAGTTTAGAGCTTCTCACAAAAAATACGTTGATGTAATCGTATTCATACTCTTCGATGATATATCTGAAGTCGCAAATCTCTTCTTCAGACTCCGCAACGAATATTTTTAAGCTAACACCGATTCTAAGCTCGTCTTCAGCTGTTTGCTTATTCACGCTAAGTTTTAGCGAACCCGCTACGTCTAATCCGTCCTCTAAGCTAATACTGCGTTTAGCTAACTTTAGCGAGTCATCAACATTTAGCTCATCCTCTAAGCTAATTTCACGCTTAGCTAATTTCAGCGAATCGCCGATATACACCGCATCTTCGAGATGTATCGTTGTAACGCTCTTTTTGAGCGAATCTGAGATGTTAAGCGAATCTTCAAGCGTCAATGTCTTAACCGTGTCATAAGCGAGTTGTAGCGAATCCGAGATAGTTAGCTCGTCTTCTAACGTAATCGTAGAACCCGTAGCTACTGATTTAACGCATACACTTGTGAGAACAAGCTCATCGCTAAGACGTAGCGGTTTATAGACGCTTTTTAGCGAATCTGCGATACTTATCTCATCTTCTAAGCTAATTTTACGCAATGCGTTAAATAGCGAATCGCCTATGTGCATTTCGTCCTCTAACGCTATTTTACGCAACGCATTGAACACCGCATCGCTTACGCTTAGCTCGTCTTCTAATTGCAGTCGTTTAGACGCTTTATTTACTGCACCGCTGATATTTAGCTCATCTTCCAGCACAAACGGTCTATATTGCTTATCTACGTTAGCTAACAATAGCAGTAAGTCCTCTAAGCTAACTCGCCTAAACGGTCTCCGTCTCGGCGGAGCGAATCCACGTTTACGCATTAAATAAAGAATTAGCCACGTATCCATAGCCTAACCACGATTTCGAGATATTCTAACTCGCTTTTACTCCACGAGCCAGTCCACTTGAAATAGTTGCGTCCCCAAATATTCATCCAGCCAAGTGCCATCACGTAAACAGTATCAAACTCGTAAGTGCTACTTGAAAAGTCAGTAACTTTGAATTCGATGTAAGCATCCGTTCCGTCATCGCCAACGGTCATCTGATCTGAAGATATAGCTGTTTCGAATACTGTCTGATCTCCGTGTTGCAACTTAAAGTCGTTTATCTCGTTTACATCGCTATACGCTAATATAGCTGTAGATAACCGCTCTGCTAAGCCTTTGCACGGAGAATTAACGTCAGCTTCGAGTTCTATCCGCTTAATCTTAGCTACTTGCTTACTCGCCATATCTATCACCTCTACGGCCAGACCTCGCCCCAACCTTCCTCATCCACCGTCCACAGCACGTAAATCTCCCACCGCAACGGCAACGGTTCGTCAGCGATTTTCTCAAAGCTTTCTGACTGCGTAAACGCTACGTAATCTCCATCGCTATGCGGAAAGATTAGCTCTTGCGAATCTGTTGTATATGCGTCTGAGCTATCATCAACGAATAGAAACATCACGATAAACCGCTTATTAGCTGTGTCCTCTTTTCTCAGCTTTGCTCCCGCTGTAATCTCCTTAATCAGTGAGCCACCGCTGTATAGCTTGAGTCTCGGATCACCGTTTAGTATATGCGATATTTTACCCGCAAGTGCTTTAGCTACAATTCGCTTGAAATCGAGTGTAGCGGTAGCTCCCGCCTTAATCACGCTGACAGACGGTTCTGGCTCGGTGTATTTTCTTGCGATTATATAGTCTGCTATTGCTGATCTGTAAAATCTTAGCGTGAACTCATCAAATTGCATGTATGTGCTATCTGTTACTGTTATTTCCGCTCCTGTCCCGTCTCTGAATATTAAACCGCCGTTTGATTTGAGAATTATCTCAATCTTATACCACTGATTCGCTGTTATACCATTACCTGCTGAAGCTAACGTTTCGCCAACAGTCCCGCTTTCCCACGTCCTTATACTCGACGCAGTTCCAGCTCTTCCAAGTAAGAATAAATACCCGTCGTCTGTGTCTAAATCTCGCAGAACAAAGCCACATGGTGCTGTCCCTGCGTTTTCGATTAGCTTAAAGTATAGCGTTATTATCACGTCATATTGCGTTCTGTCATATACGAATTGCTTACCGCATAAATCTGCATTTGCGTTTACGTCCTTGTATATCGCATAGTTTCCTTTGTATGCATCTGTCGTGACTCCCCACGGCCCTGAATAAATTGTCCAGTCTGATATATCGCCGTCCTCAAAATCATCGAAAAAGTCAAAAACCGCTTCGGGATTGCTCAAATCTTCTGTCCGCTCCGTGTTCACGTTGAGATAAATCGTCTTCGTGCCGTTAGCGGGAATTGACGGCACTTTAACCCAGAACACCGCTCTCTTGTTCGCTACATCGAACAGCTCAGTATAGTGTGAAAGTAGCGTAG
>Ga0190312_1000463_pt1 | contig 12758 bp, 18 predicted proteins | sample 487007910_MG_FD_165046 | JGI IMG/M metagenome (GOLD analysis project Ga0190312, IMG submission 165046) | Hydrothermal vent sediment bacterial communities from Southern Trench, Guaymas Basin, Mexico - 4870-07-9-10_MG | ecosystem: Environmental > Aquatic > Marine > Hydrothermal vents > Sediment ... | reverse complement strand
ATCAGCGTGGAACGTACTTCGTACATATCTGCAGAAATATGCGAAAGGGTTTAAGAGATATATATCTGTTCTTGAGTGGACTGATAGCGGATTACCACATTTGCATGTTATTGTTTTTGATGTAAGCTGGCTAATAGACCAATATAAATTAAGTGATCTCTGGGCAAAAAGGGTAGGAAAGATTGTATGGATAGAAAAAGTAGAGCAGCGAAGAAAAGAGCACAGAAGAAAGAATGATATTGTAAATTATGTTTTGAAATACATAAAGAAGACATGGGATATTTGCGAAGGCTCGGAAATTAAGATAGATTTAAATCTTAGCAAGTTAGCATTGTATTGGGCAACAGGAAAGAGGTTTTTCTCCTGCTCACGAGGATTGATAACTGTCTGGGGTACAAGACATAGTACAGGATTATGGGAGTTTTGGACAGTAATAGATGTTGGAGAGATAGACATATTTGAATTTGCTGAAATGACGAGGATGGAAATTGTAGCGGGGTGGTGGAATGACTTCGGATAGAATAAGAAAGAAGCTAATTTTAAGAACGATAGATGAACTTGGTAGCGAGTTTTACTGGGAAGATCTGGTGAACAGACTAGAGAAGAAGCTTGGAAGGAAGCTATCACGCGGGGAACTAACGAGTTTGGGCATTAAATTGCGTCAAATGGGTTTTAAAGTAAACAAAGAGTACACGGGCAAAAGCGGACGTGGAAATATGTCATATCGTAAGCTCATCATCTTTTGAAGATTTCATCGTCCACGACCAGGAGATCTACTCCTGTAACTCCGAAGGTTTCTTCGTTAGGGTCCTGTGGCGAAGATAACTTCGGTTGCAGCTTCGTTCATGGAAGAAGATTTTTCGCCTATAGATATCTATATAGATTGTAACAACCTCTTTATATTTCATAGTGATATTATATAGGGCGATGGTGCGTACAAAGCGGGTGGCGCCCGCGTTTCTGGTTTTAGCCCTGCTATTGATAGCGGGGCTTGGGGTAGTGTTTTACAGTGCAGGAGCAGGTGCAACATACAGTACATACGATTCAAACGAGCAGATAGGTGAATTAACAGTGTTTGAACAGAACTACAGCGTCGAAGGACTTACAGATAATATATTTGTAGCAGATCCTATTTATCATACATCTGTTGCAAATTATTCATTGACTTATAACAATACAGTAAGTGCTATAGAATTCAAAACTTGGCAAGGTAATTCATATTATATGTACATAGCTCAGCTGTATCCTGCGGTACATACAAAGTATACAATTCGCATTAATTTTACAACAGATAATTTTAACAACAAGGTATACATATATGCAGGGCAACAATGGATTGTGTTGGGTTACGCGAATAGTGCAATGACGACATATGAAATTTGTATGTACTACTATAACGAGACAAATGCTTTAAACAAAGTATCTACAAATTTCACAGTTAAAACAAGCTATGTTACGTTAATCATAGACTATAACGGTGAAAATAAAACAACGCATCTTACATGCATAGAAAATCAAACAGTGAACCTCTTCGCACAAGCAACATACTATGATATTCAGCAGCTACCCTATCCTGCACTTTCGTGGTCATTCATAAAAATACGCACGATGAGTAATTACGGAACATGCAAAGTATACTTATATTACATAAAACAAACGATACCACGTTACACAGTAACAGCAATGACGCAAAATAATTTACTTGCATTTGGCTTAGATGGCTTGCATCCTTTCAACACAGTTCATAAAGGTATAGAATACTTAAAAAACTATAGCTATAGTGCAACTTTGTGGTTTGACATTGACTGCGAATGGCGCACTAACAGTACAGTTAAACAGTATTATTTAGATCTTATAGAGAACTATGACTTCAAATGTGGCATTCATTACACACGAGAACTAGTTTCTGGGTATGGCAGTTACGAAAATGCAACTGAAAACATGACAAGTGAATATAATATAGTAAAAACAGAGATAGGATATGCACTAGGGTCATTCTGTAGCTTAGGGAATGAAGATAATGTTACACACGCGCAGTATGCATATAATAATCTACACATGCTGTGGAGAAATGGACACACAGGAATAGAATTCGAAATAAATGTTGGTGGATTGACAAATAAATCATGGACACACTTCTGGGATGCAGCATCGCAATGCGGTTTTGTTGCACCAGTTTTCACACATGAAACTGATGTTGAACCGGCAATAGAATATGCTATCGACTACAGCAAATTTATAACTTTTGTTCAAAGAATGCACGAGCATGGAATTAAAATAGTATCATTTGAACAGTACTACTATACAAATCTTAATCAACTGTCTAAAATAACAGATGTACAGAATTATGGTAGCGGAGTGAAATTCACAATAGACACATACAACAACGAATTTCAAGCATATGTTAATGTAAAGCTGTCATATTACAATAGCAGCACAGTAAAAGTATATGACTTTACGACTTGCACGTTTATAAGTAACTTTACAGTCCTCGATGACTCAGTTGAATTCTTTGCTCAAGATAATCACACGTATGTTGTTTTTGATCTCAGTACAGCAGGCGGAATAGCAGCATTGCGCGCCGCAGGTTACAAAGATACAATTAAACTTCATCGTCTCGTTGTTGATACAAATAATGTTGTAGTCAAAGATGTAATCATAGACCCCTCCACGACGCGCTCTTCAGGCATATCACTCTTCGCTAACGAGACCGAGCCGCTTATTGACATAACAGAGAGAAGCAACGTAGTCTTACAGAATGTAACGATATACTGCACAACACCAATTCTCTATGCGATAAAAGTAGAATACAGTGATAATGTAGTGCTTGACTCGTGTAATGTATATGGTCAAGTAGCATACGCAGTTTCACTTAGTTCATCTAAAAATGTGACAATATATGACTGTACAATCGCTCTTAGCGGAAATGAAGTAAATATAAGCGGTAATACAGCAAACACATATGGCGTAGCATTATGGAACAGTCACAATGTAGACATACAGGCAACTATAACAAAGTGCAGATATGGCATATACTTTGCTATAGCTCCAGTAAGCAATGTGACCACAACAGTAATATCAAACATAAGAATACATGATTCAAAGCTATACAATAATGGGGATGCAATACGTTTTGATGATTTCTCACGAACATTAAACAATGAAACATTTATTGCAAAGATAAGCAATATAGAAATCACAAGAAACAACATTTTCTCAAATAGTTACGGAATAAGATATTATCGTGTGAATAATCTAATGATGGAGGCTGAAGATGTCTACATATACTTCAACAACTTCTACGACAATGCAAAGCATGTATACTTCCTGAACATTTCAGGCGTGCAATTCTATCATCTCCTTAATGATACAAACTACACTCTAAACGGAAAGGTAGTCGGGAACTACTATGATGACTATTCAGGAACAGATAAAGACGGCGATGGAATCGGCGATGATCCGTACATAATTGATGGAGGAGCAATAGACAAATATCCATTGACGCACAAGTTTGAATACTACTTAATTTCAGGAGGCTCTGGGGGTTCTTGGTGGAGCGAGGAATACTACAGCGTACCTCTGTGGATGTGGATTGCAATTGCATTTCTGATTATTCTGCTGCTGGTACTTGTATTGAAGGGCAGGAAAAGGAGGTGGAGACGATGAGAGTAAAAACTAGAGAAAAAGGTATTGTTGTATTAAGTACACTGGCGCTGATTGCAATAATTGGTGCAGCCATAGGTGCAGGCTTGGGTATCGGTTGGTTGCTATTCCACAATGATCAGAAACCGCAGTCCAACATACCTGTGCCGGATTATGTAACAGTTTCAGTAACGAGATACGGAAAGTCATACAACCTCGCTGATCAGATGCTTTACAACTTTGGTGAAGAGGAACCGTATGGTGATCTGCTCTATATGCGTGTAGGAGCTGTGTATGTTCAGAGTTACATAGATAAAAACATAAGCGACGCAACAGCCCTCGCATTGAGAGATAGTACTATGCTCACAGTAGCCTGTAAATGGATAGATATGACCGTTGGAACTCTAAACAACCAGCTCGGTACAAATATCTCAACGTTTGTTAGAAACGATGGGGTATTTAATAACAACGGCGTAACAATAGAATTGAAAGATACAAGCGGAACGAAGATCTCTTACAATTTCAAACAATATACTGTTGAATATGTACCAACTTGGTACCTTCCATCTCAGGGCTACCTATACAGCGAAGGGGGAAAGATCCTTTCAGCAGATTATGACATAACCCTATACGACATTGATGGAAATTACAAAGGAACATACCGCACAGGCAGCATTCCAGATGGACTGTATAAATTCTCCACGACAGCACAGTGGATACATACAAATAGCGGCATTATAGTTATGAACGAAACGGCATTTCCCGGGCAGTACGGAAGTACATTCTTTGATGGCTTCAGATTTGATTACAAAATAACGGATACATCAAATACTGTTACATACACCACACCAGTTCTCTCAGATCCGAGCACAACATACCTTATAGGCCTCTATGAAAGCAACAGTACTGAGATATACAAATTGCAGCTTCAACAGAAAGGTCTAATGCATATGCGTTCAGCGATTGGGGATATGCTGTATTACACATATACCGGTGCAATTTTGAGATACAGACTACTCCACGACCTTGGATATACGACTCCTGACAGCATACCCCATGATATGATTCTTCCTTATCCGGATGCAATGGTTCTTAACACGCAGTACTTTTCAAAACTCAGCATAGAAGAGCTGTATATGATTTATGTACAGTATATCAGGGCTGTATGGGAAAGCCTAAACAAATATGATCAGACAGGGATAATCACAGATCCAAACGCCACATCAGAATTAGATAACATAAGGATCGGGGACATAAGAGGCAAAGTCATACTTTGTGATATTTACGTAAACGGTACGTTGCAATACATAGATGCATACTGTTTAATAGGAACGTGGAAAGATAAGCTGCATTTTGAGGTAGGACAAAAAACGATGTTTACAAGTACAATTCCAGTATTCATAATAGCAGCGAATCTCAGTACAACTACGAGGGCGCCTACTCTGAATCCAGACGATTTTGATGTGATTTACAAGTATATAGAGCTGCACGGTGGAGACTACGTATATGTCAAAGGTATCTGGGTTAACGGAAATGCCTCGTCAAGTGTGGATATTGATCCCAAACAAACAGATGACTTTGATGAAGGAGGGGGACAAGGAAGCGGCGGAGTTGGCTGGAATCCACTTCAGTCAGATAACTATCTACAGCTTATAGCCATAGTGGTTGGTGTGCTGCTGATACTATACGGCATCTTCAAAAGAAATACAGGGGCAGTCATAGTGGGGATAATAATTATTGCAGCGTCTCTCATTTATGGCTGGTGGTTGAACAGCACAGCATTGGGGTGGTGCATATGGATAGCCTGAGTTGGTTCTTATTTATAATCATCTCTACATTTTTTGCAGGGTTAGTAGCGTTACCAGCAAAATGGACACTTGGTAGATTCAGTACAACGCTGAACAGCGTTCCTTACAGTGTCTTAGTGCTGTTCATATTGCTTGTGCTCGTTGTTTTGCAGTTAGTTGGCGTGGATGTAGCATCAGCATATCGTGCATTTTTCAGTTGGCTTTCAAGAGCATTCATAATCTCTCCGTTCATTATATCAGAAACACAAGTGTTTTTAATCCCTGTTGACGGCTACTGGATGACTCTGCCACAGATCATAGTGATCTATGTCATTGGAGTACTGACCGGAGCGATATTCACTTATATGCTCACAAAGAGGCGAAGACGATGAGGAAGAGAAGCATTTTAGCAGGAATACTTATTTTCTTTGGGCTGCTGATGTTCTTTGGAGGTCTATATTTACTTCCGCTGGGCACTGATATCTGGCTGTACTTCTTTGTTGAGGTCATAGCGAAAGGAGATTGGCTTTTGGGAGCGATCTTGGCAAATCTAGCGGCGTTGGGGCTGATAATACTGGGGTTCCTGATTCTACGGGCGGAAGGCGTGGAAGTAGGATTAAAGAAAAGAGGTGGTCCTCATGGCAAAAAGAAGAAGAAATAAAAGTATGTTTTACAGCCCCCCGCATCATCCGAGTTTGGCGGAAATAGTTTCGCTGGAAAGTCCGAGCAAAGCGCGAAAAGCAGCAAGAGAGTTAAAAAGAAAGTTTGAAAAGGCGAGAAGCAGGGATAGAAAGAGGATCATAAAGCAAGCGACGGTGTTAGCGGCGAATCGTGCAAAAGCAGCCCGAAAGAGAAAAAACTTGAGTTCCAAGGAAAGAAGGGAGTTGGAGGAGATAGCAGAGATTTATGAGAGGGCGTACAAGGAGATGAAGTTATGAGCCGTGTATTTATAACACAGGACAGAGGGCTTTTCCGCTGGCGTGTTCTGGTGGGCAGTGTAGAAATACATTGCAAAAACGAGGATGAAGTGGTAGATATAGTGAGAAAGGCCCTGGAGGGAGGCAGCCGTGGACAGTGAGTTAAGAGTACAGATAGTTGCTAGGAGGGGGCCAGAAGTCAGAAGAAAAGTTTTCAGGCACTATTTGCCCCCGGACAGAACTCTTTCTGAATTTTTTGATGAATTTGTTGCTGAGATTGATGCAATTCTTGATGACATATTAAGGAGGTGATGCTGGATATGGGAGAGGAAGAGAAAAAAGAAGAAAAGAAGGTAGAGATAGATAAGGAGTTGATGGAATTCATAAAGATGGAATTAGAAGAGAAGAAAAGAAAGAAAGAGGCAGAAGAGAGAAAGAAGGCGATAGAAGAACTGAAAAAGTATGTACCAAACCTTGTTGATGTTCCAGATAATGAAGAATACGAGGCAAGACACATACGGGCGATAGCAAAGTTTCTCAGCGAATGCAAGTATAAACCCCGTGAAGAACGCCCCTCACTCATAAGAGATCTCAAAGATAATTTTCTGATACTGCTGATATTTGGAGGGATGATTGTGATAGGAATTCTGGGCATAATCTTCTGAGGTGATGCGGAGTGTTCAAGAAGAACAAGGAATCAGGAAGACTTTCATCTTTGCTGAAGAAAAGGCCCCGGGAAAGGAGGAAAAGATCCTTTCTGTACTACTTTGTGCTCATACTCTTGGTGTTATTTGCGTTAAACGTGGCTATGCTTCCGACCACAAAGCTTTCTTCATTATTTTACGAGATAGAGATCTGGGTGATAAGCTTCTTAAGAATGCCCCTCACATTTCAGGTATGGAGCTGGCTGATAATTTCAATCTTTCTGATATTCGGTGGATATTTCCTTTTACCGTTGCTAACCATACCGGCGACGGAGGAATTTTTCATAGTTAGGGATAGCTGGCTTGAGGGCGAAATAAGGTACTTCAAGACGCTCACGGGCAAGATAATTGGAGTACACAAAGACTATGTAAAAGATTTCGGGATCTGGATATTCAAACATTATTTTGTGATAGGATTCGTGGGACGGATAGTGTATGAGGACTTCATACTGTATCAGTCAAAGGACCTTGAGGTTACAAGAAGCATACTCGCAGAGCGACTGGCAAAGCAATTAGCCGAGGAATGTGCGAATCTAAGAGAGATGCTAAAGAGATATGAGCCTACTTACACAAGAGAGGATCTAAAGATAATTCTAGGTCACAAGGAGGGATCGGAGGAATGAGGACCATACCACTAATCATACTTATTTTGGTCGTAACTCCCGGGGTTTTGGCTCAAACAGGCCCATCTATGAGGTCGGATTATGTCATTTTTCGTGCTCTGATATCACCACTGTACATAGAGAACGAGTGTGTGGTCATACAAGTAATGGTGATCCCGTTCCACAACAACAAGCCGCTGGCCGAAAGCTGCACCATAAACGTAACCATAGAAGGTTTGAATGTCAATTACACATACCACGGGGAATACTCAGTATTTTCGGGCAGAAAACAGACACTGTACCTTCCGCCCTTAACCGAGGGGCACTATAACATACGTATGGTTGCAATCTGGAGAAACATACGGAGCAGGGTTACAGACCAGGACTTTGGAGTAACTAAGCCCCCTGTACCGTATTATCTGTCATTTTCAGATGACGGCTCATTAATAGTGTTTGAATCGCTGAAGTTAAACGAAAGTGGACTACCGGACCCCAATTATCCGTTCAGGCTCGAAATATACATGTACACTCATGGCAGCGGAGAATCTCTTGTAACGGTATATACAAACGTTACGAACATAACCATACACGTTCCAGCGAGCTGGAAAAGGGGCATTTTATACGTAGAAGTCATTGATGTATGGGGGTGGAGAAATTCTGCAACGATAAACTTAGCAGAGATGCGATTTCAGGGTCTGCCCGTGAGTTACGATTATGAATATACCCAGAGAGAACCTTTTGCTTCCAGACAGCCAATATTCATAGCGATCTCGCTGGTTTTGCTTATAATAGGGATTGTAGCCCTAACGAGGTGGTGGGATGCAGGAAAGTAAAGGGAGTGTATATCAGGGCTGGAATGAGGACCTGAGAAGGCGCTATATTCAGATTCTTGATATAGTTATTCAAAATCTCAAAGAAACACCATACTATCCTTTCACAATTACGAAGATTGATATATTGAAGCTTATGGAGTGTGCTAAAGCTATGAACTACGAGATCCCTGCAGATGTAGATTTGCAGGACAGAAAGACATTTTACAACATACGTGGGGAGATCATCAAACTTGTAATAAAAAAGGTGGAAGAGGTACTGAGGCCCACTGATCCGTACGCTCAGGCCCTCAAAGAGCTTACCGAAGGAGATATTAGGCAAATGGAGGGAGAAGCCATATGAGCTATACATACATCTCTCAAAAGTTCAAAGAATACGATTTCTGGCTACGTGAAAGCAGAATACTTCCAGAAGACATTTCACGCATAACTATTAACGGTATACCTGTTGATAAATTCATATTACTTGTAGAGGAAGGTTACAGGCGCGGAGATCTGGACAGGAGAAAAGCCGTGGTATTTGGGGCAATATTCAGAAAAAGACTGGACTACAAATATAGGATAATCAGCGATAGGCATATGATAATAGTTCCAAAATCAAAAACCGAACTTATGAATTCATTCTTGAAGTATCCGCAGCTTTTAGCGATAGTGGGCAATCGCCACAGTGGGAAAACAATCACAGCGTGGACAATAGCGCTTCAGGCACTTGAGAAAATCAACGCTACATTGTATGTGTACGGTGATGTTGATGGAATTGCACAGCAGATAATAGATATGCGCCCCGAATTGGAAAATAAAATAGTCATTCGTGAAGACTATAGACTCCCTCCCCTCGACGGAAAGAAAAAAATTGTATTGTACAACGAATTAGCCCCCGCATTACTCAGCAAGAGAGCCCTCAGTACTGCAAATGTTGAGATAAATCTACAGGCATTGAGATCAAGACACCTGCAAACTTGGACTATCTACAACGTTATACGATTTACATCGTTAGAAAGTGTTTTGAGAGAAACCGCGGATATAAAAATGTTCAGATGGACCACAGCAGAACTTCTACAGAATACTATGCAATATGTTCCGAAAGCATGGCAGGAAATACTCAAAATATGCGTAAAGCTTGATATAAACGAGGGTCTTGTATTTGCCCCTGTACCGAAGAAGGGTACTAAAATATTCATTCACGAAACAAACCCACCGCAATGGTTGTTAGAAGCCCACAAGCGCGCAAAGAAGAATTCACGATTGATGATGGTGAAAAGCGAAAGAGAGAGATATATCTTAGAACGAATAGGCGAACTCTATGAGAAAGGGCTAAGCACGAAAGAGATAAAGTTGATTCTTGAAAAAGAGGGCATAAATCTGAGTGAGAGAAGCATTAGGATGAAGAGGAAGAAGTGGGAGGAGTTAACTAAATCGGAAAATTTATAAGGAGGTGGTGCGTATGTCTAAAAGAGGAAGGAAAAAGAAAGGTGGAAAGGGATGGATAAGCGGAATAGGAATAACGGCGTTACTGATATTCCTGATAGTATTTACGAATGCAGTAGGGTACATAGGGAACGCGCTAGCGGATCCGGCAAACAGAAATCTGTGGTTGGGGATCACAGCGATCGTGTGCATAACAACTGGAATAATAGAATACCTGAGGGGGGATTAGACATGAAAGGAAGCAAGTTGCTTGGTTCTATACTTATCGCGATAGGAATAGCATGTATAATTGCAATGTTCCTATGAGGGCCATAATCTATGCCCGAGTATCCACCGAGGAACAACGGCTATTTGGCTATTCCTTAGACGCACAGATAAAAATATGTAGAGAGTACTGTGAGCGCAAGGGCTGGGACGTCGTGCGGGTATATAAGGAGGCGGTGTCATCTAAGAAAGAAGACAGGAGGCCTGAGTTCCAGCGTGCTATAACCTTTCTGAAAGAGGGAGGGGCAGATGTCCTCGTTGCATGGAAGTTGGACCGTATCAGCCGCTCAAACTTTGAGTTTCAGAAGCTTATCCGAGAGATTGGTTATAAGTTTGCAACAGTCCAAGATAATCTTGACCTAACGGATGAGAGCAAGAAACTGGAGGCGGACATCAGGATCGCGTTCGCGGAGGAGGAGAGACGGAACATCTCCATACGGACGAAGCTCGGACTTGAGCGGGCACGGAGACAGGGTAAGCGCATAGGGCGCCCCCCGAAGATACCCGACGAGGTAAAAAAGAAGATAGTCCACCTAAGGAAGAGGGGCTTCACATACAAGGAGATAGCAGAGAGGACTGGAGTGAAGGAAAACACAGTTAAAACTATATGCTACCGTGCCGGCGTATGAGCTCATCAAATCGCTTCTTTATATTATCCCTATATTTTTTGCAAGCTTCTTCATAATCTATCATTGTATACTCTGGATCTGGATCATCCCAATAAGGAGGTGCAAAAAACTTGATGTAGGCTGCATATACTTCTGGACAGGCTTCCTTTATTTTCAGAAAATGATACATCATATTGACAGCATGCTTCATTATCTCCTTCATCTCCTGTTGAGAAATTCTTCCGTCTGCGTGTATATCCTCAATAGGTCCATCCCTAAAACATAACCTTACTAATGCTTTTGCCTCCTCCTCTAATGTGAATAAAGGGCTATCTATCTTCATATCATAACGAATACCTCTTTTTCTAATAAAAATTTCCGCCCTTTTTCCGGGGATAAAGTTTCAAAAGGAACCTTTTGCAACCCTACCCACCAAACATATTTCGCCCCTGCTTTGCATTCTCAAAACCATTACCCTGCGCCCCCAGCCCCCGAAAACGGAAAACTTCCACCTTTCCATGTAATATGTATATTTATATATACTGATTATCCGACATTCGTTTGTTTTGATGCCTCTCCTATGTAGTATGTTAATGCCTCTAGTCCTGTTACTATAAAGAATCCGTAGAATAGTATTGTGACTATATAGCTACCAAATCCTACCATATATGTATATTGAACTTGGGCTTTATCTAAGGCAGCCATAAGGTCTGTTGCTAGCAGACTATCCAAGATTGCAACAATAACCACGCTTAGAGATGTCAGTGATAGAAGACCACTATATTTATAGTTAGAATAGTTCAGAAATGCAAAAACAAGCGTAACTATAATAAGGAATATCTGTAGGAGAGTTAGCATAATCCCGGCAACGATCATTCCACTAATTTGCTCACGTAAATTCTCCGGTATGTTCTGGGGGATATCTTTTACCTCAAAGGTAGTTGAGAGTGATGCAGCAACGTAAAAGATGACTCCAAGAACAGCTATTATAGGTATGGCTATTCTTCTAAAATTTTGATATGTCGGATTTGTAAAGTAATCATGCTTTTTCTTAGGGCGCCTTTCTTTATATCTTACATACGCCGGCTGGGGCTGATATTTTACAATTCTATACCCGCAATAAGGGCAAAGAATAGCATCAGTAGGAATTTCGCGCCCACAATTGGGGCATTTGGAGGTTTTCTCCTCCTCAATCTTTTGCGGAAATCTATATCCACAGTACGGGCAGAGAACAGCATCCTTGGGAACTACCTTATAACATTTTGGGCAAAGTTTAGTACCCTCCTGCACGGCGGCATCACCAATCCCACATGTGAAATCACTAATTTAATAATTTCGCACCTTTTAAATTTTCGGGCTTTGATGAGCATTAAGTGCCCTTATACATCTCCTGGTACTGGTTCAATATGTCCTTTCTCCAGAAGGTCCAATAGAGCATTTCTTATTTTCTCATTCCACCAGCAATACCGGATGTGCACGCAGTCAGTACTCTTATCGTAATCGCAGTAAAGTTCTAATCTACGCCCGCTACGCCCCTCACGCAGTTTTATGTAAACCTCAATTACACGGTTATTATGCAATAGTGATATGTGATCCTGATATGTGTTTAAGTGCTTTATCTCATGCATTTCACGATATTCTTCAACAACCTTAGCAATAGCCTCATACATACTCTCTACTTTTAATTCGTGCTTGAGTTCTCTTATTTCCTCATACAACCAAGGAGGAACGGCTATCGTTTTAACTTTTCCGCGCTTCATTTTCTTTTCCTCATCCATAGTTATAAAGGTTATAAATTCTGCATATTTTTAATTTTGTATGCAATCTATATATGGTTTATAAACAATGTAGTTTTTACAAAAAGTATAAATACTACCTCGTTTATATCCTACATGGTGATGGCCTTGAGAAATGGGAGTGGAAAATTAAAGACAATAGCGGTTGATGAGGAGGTTTGGAGAAAACTCCGAGAACTG
>Ga0190312_1000462_pt1 | contig 12774 bp, 12 predicted proteins | sample 487007910_MG_FD_165046 | JGI IMG/M metagenome (GOLD analysis project Ga0190312, IMG submission 165046) | Hydrothermal vent sediment bacterial communities from Southern Trench, Guaymas Basin, Mexico - 4870-07-9-10_MG | ecosystem: Environmental > Aquatic > Marine > Hydrothermal vents > Sediment ... | reverse complement strand
CCGCAGCCCTGACCAGGGTTGGCCCCCCGATGTCGATCTGCTCTATGGCCTCATCGAGGGACACCCCCTTTGAGACGGTCTCCCGGAAGGGATAGAGGTTCACCACCACGAGGTCTATGGGCCTTATACCATATCGCTCCATCTCCTCGCGGTGCCGGGGATCATCCCTTCTGGCCAAAATTCCCCCGTGCACGAAGGGATGGAGGGTCTTCACCCGACCGTCCAGCATCTCGGGAAAGCCCGTGTACTGGGAAACCTCTACCACCTCCACCCCTTCGGATCTCAGGACCCTTGCGGTTCCCCCTGTGGAAAGGATCTCTACTCCTATCGAACTCAAGAAGCGGGCAAATTCCCCTATGCCTCTTTTGTCCGAAACGCTAATTATCGCCCTTTGAACCTTCGCCATCCGAACCTCCTTAGATCCCTATTTCGGGATTGTCCCGGTCCAGCATGTAGTAATTTACATCACCCCCGCAGAATCGTCGAATGAGTTCTGCCACCTCCCGGGTGATCTCCTCGGCCTTTTCCTTCGTTACCGGCGGCAGACAATCCACATTTACGGCAACCCATTTGGTCTCGGGAGTCAGCTTGGTATGGTCGCCCTGCCTCCAGTTCCAGCATCTACAAAGGACCTTCTCATCATCAGCATAGATCACCTCACCGGGCTTGGGATGTTCCACCTCTTGCCTGTTAAGGGGAATGAAGACCTCATCCCCCCTTGCATATCTCAGCCTAAGATCCCCCACGACCTTGTGCAGATCGTCCGCTCCACTTGGAACGAGGTATTTCAAGGATATGTAATTGAAGATGTCCACCACTGCGTTTATGGACTTGAGCTCCCGTCCCTTAACCACCTGCCTCACCAGGACCTCAACCGAAGGGGATTGCTTATTGGGGTTTATACCAAAACGCCTGTAAGCCTCCCGCCAATTGGCAATCTGAGGGTGTTCCCTGTAGTCCTGCTCGCTGACCTTTTGCCGGGTCTGAAGCTGAATTTTGGAAAGCATATCCCTCAATTCCTGCTGCCCCTGACGGTTCTCGATATCTCTGGCAATGACAACGCCTCTCACATATTGGGGAAAGTGATCAAAGATCTCGATCCTGTACCTCATCTCCCCCTCCTTTTACGAATTGTCCGATGATCCTCAACGGCATCGGATTCCTTCACGAAAGCAAGTGGACGTTTCCGATATGGACGTTCCTCATTCCGGCCTCCCTGGCTATCTCCAGGCATTTTAGGGCATAGGTCCTCGGTGTGGTCGGCAGATCGCGCATGTGAAAATCGGGATGGAAGGCCAAAAGCGTCCAGGGAATGGACGGATCCAAAGAGGAGATAAAACTGGCCAAGCCCCTTATCTCTTCGTAGTCCACATACCCTGGGACAAGGAGGGTGCTCGCTATAAGGAAAGGGGGCTCCGGTCTCATGCGGTGGAATTTCACCAGTTTGGAAAAATTCTCCTTCTGTCTGCGGTTACTCACCCCCGAAAGGACGAAACTCATCTCCTCGCTCCAGCATTTCAAGTCGACCTTTATACATCCCCCGCTCCGAAAGGACACCTCCGCCATCTGATGCATCAACGAACTGGAAACCTGCCCGTTGGTCTCCCAGCATATCCTGAGGATGCGCCCCTTGTATCTTTTGAGCATCCCCTTTGCTGCAATCAGGGCGTGGACCGCCTGGGGCGTGGGGTCACCGCCGAAAAAGCAGACACAGCTTACACCCTCTTTGACGGCTCCAATGAGCTCATCCACATCCTTTAAAGCCCCTTCATCCATTTCCTGTCTGTAAGTCCAGTTCTGGCAAAAAAGGCAGTCGAAGTTGCAAGCACAGTAGAAAACGGCAAGATTGCTGTAGCCGTATTCCGGCCCATCCCTGTACGAATACTTGGGATATCCCGAAGGACTACATCCCGGACACACCCACGCTGCACAACAGTTCGTGGGCAGGGGGTCATAATACCAGTGAAGGAAGGCTTTCCTCCAATCCCCCGAAACCGGCACCACCCTGCCATCCCGATTCTCGTAGACCCCACAGAATCCCCTTTCCCCTTCTGGAATCGAACATTCGTTGGCACAAATCCTACAGCGCTTCCCTTGGGGGTCGCGGGGAATTTCTCCAGGGAGGCCATCTTGCATCCTCAAGGCTTTGTGCACTGCAAGGACCCTCTCCCGGAGCTGTTCAAAGTGCCTTCTTATACAGTCGGCACAAAATCCGATAGTTCGGGAGATAAAAGGGGACTCCTTTCCGCAGAGCTCACATCTTGACATTTCCTGATAGACCCTCAGAACTCAACTCCCCCCTCTTTGAGGGAGTTGAGATGGCACGTGTCATTCAGGAACTTCACCACCCAGGTGTTGTCCTTCCACTGAAAGAGGCTTAGGGCCGATGTGCCCTGCTCTACCCTCCAGAAATCGTTCAGGCCAAGCCCCAGCAGCCAACAGATCAGGACCTTGAGCACCACCCGGTGGCTCACAATGGCTACTGCCTCCCCCTTATGGCGTCCTTTAAGGCCTTCCACAAAAGGAACGACTCTGTTGTAAACTTCCCTGAGGCTTTCCCCTTCCGGAAAGATAACCTCATGGGGGCTTTTGAGCCATTTGCGATAGAGTTCGCCGAAGCACCTCTCCACCTCCCTCACACTCAGACCTTGCCATCTTCCGAAATCGAGATCCACCAGCTCCGGAGAAACGGTCACGGGGGCCTCGAGGACCCGCGAAAGGATCTGGGCCGTTTCCCTGGCCCTGCTCAGGGGACTGCAATAAATGGCCCTTATGCCCTCACCCTTGAGCCTCTGAGCCAAAAACTCGGCCTCCCTCCTGCCCACCTCATCAAGGGGCACATCCGCCCTTCCCCTGAAGACCCTTTCCTGATTCCACCGGGTCCTGCCGTGCCTTATCAGGAAAAGCTCCATCGGTCGCCTCAGACGCTGAACCTGAAGTAGATGATGTCACCGTCTCTTACCTCATACTCCCTTCCCTCTATCCGCACAAGTCCCCTTTCCCTCGCGGCCTGTTCGGAGCCAGCCTTGACCAAGTCCTCAAAGTTAATTACCTCCGCCCTGATGAATCCGCGCTGCATATCGGAATGGATTTTTCGGGCAGCCTCAGGGGCCTTGGTGCCCCTCCTTACGGTCCAGGCCCTCAGGTCCTGATTGGCCGTTGTGAAAAAGGTCACAAGGCCCAAAATATCGTAACCGACCCTTATGACCTTCATGAGCCCCGATTCCTCCATTCCCAGCTCCTGTCTGAAGGCCTCCCTTTCCTCGGGGTCAAGCTCTTGCAGTTCCGCCTCTACCTTCCCCCATATCTTCACCACCGGAACACCCTCCTCCTTGGCCAGCTCCTCGAGCTCCGCGGCCAGCAACTCCTGGCCTTCGGACACATTGGCCACGTAAAAATAAGGTTTGGCAGTAATGAGGGACAGGTCCTTGGGGAGTTCCGAAGGAAAAGCCTTCAAGAAATCTCTGACCTTTCTGCCTTCGGAGAGCCACCGGTGGAGTTCCTCAAGCAGCTCGGCTTCCTTCCTGTATACCCTGTCCCCGGCCTTGGAGAGCTTTTGGGCCTTCTCGAGTCTGCGTTCCACCACCTGCAGATCCGCCAGGATCAACTCCAGATTCACCACCTCGGCATCCCTTCTCGGATCTACATCTCCATAGGGGTGGGCTACCCCCTCTTCCCGAAAGCACCTCACCACATGGGCTATGGCGTCAACCCCCCGTATGTGTGAGAGGAACTGGTTCCCCAAACCTTCGCCCTTACTTGCCCCTTTGACAAGGCCTGCGATATCCACAAAGGTCAGGGTTGTGGGGGTGACCTTTTTTGGCCTGATGAGGTCCCTCAGGATCTCCAGCCTCCGGTCGGGAACCGCCACCACCCCCACATGGGGTTCTATGGTAGAGAAGGGAAAAGGGGCAACCTCGGCCGAAGCAGCCGTTAGGGCATTGAAAATGGTGGATTTGCCGGCATTGGGCAAACCCACTATGCCACACTTGAATCCCATTCCCCCTCAAGCCTTCTTAAGAGCTCCCTGTCTGCAGGGGGCATCCTGAGCCCCCGTAGCTCCTCCCTTTTGAACCAGCGAACTTCTTCACAACCCAAGGGCTTGGGATTGCCGCCCTTCAGCCTGCACCTATAGAGGAGAAGCAGAAGGTTAAAACCCTCATAGGGCATCCACACTACCTCCTTTATCCGCCCGACCTCTATCTCGATTCCCAGCTCCTCTTTGATCTCCCTCCTCAGGCAGTCTTCAGGGGATTCGTCTTCCTCGAGCTTTCCACCCGGAAACTCCCAATGCCCTTTGTAAAGACCGTCTGTCCTTTTGGAAAGGAGCACGCCCCTTGTTGGATCTTCGATGAAGGCCGCAGTAACTACGAGGGTCTTCACTTGGTTTTCACCTCAAAAATTGAGCGTTTGATGATTTTGCCCTTATGGCGGGGAAAATCCGCCTTGATGTAAACCTTCTTCGGGGTCACCTTCCACACAATCCCCTCCTTCTCGCCTCCTGCAAAGGGGAAAATCACCCTCTCTCCGGGTTTCATCCTCCGACCTCCCTCAGCTTGATTTCCCCATTGAGATTTATCAATGCCCATTGAAAATGGCAAGAAGGAGGGGCCTTGACCACAAGCGTTCCGCTGTGAGAAAAGAGAGCTAGGGAGGTGGCCGAGATGAGGAAACCTACGGGAGGGTGGGTTAATGATGAGAACATGTCCCTTCTGGTGGACCTTTACGAGCTCACCATGGCCGACAGCTACCTTCGACGAGGGAAGAACGAAACCACCACCTTCGAGCTCTTTGTCCGCCACCTTCCTCCCTATAGGTCCTATCTTGTCGCTGCCGGGCTTGAGCAGGCCGTCCATTATCTTCTCAACCTCAGGTTCTCGAAGGAGAGCATTGATTACCTGAGGAGTTTGAGGCTCTTTTCGGACCAGTTCCTCGATTATCTTAAGACCTTCAGGTTCACCGGGACCGTTTGGGCCATTCCCGAAGGGGAAATCTTCTTTCCCCAGGAACCCATCCTCAGGGTCACCGCCCCGCGGATAGAGGCCCAGATCGTGGAGACCTTCCTTCTCAACACCCTCAACTTCCAATCGATGATCGCCACCAAGGCCTCAAGGGTGGTCCTGGCAGCCGAGGGAAGGCCCGTTGTGGACTTTTCGGCCAGGAGGGTCCATGGGGCTGACGCCGCCCTTAAGGTGGCCAGGGCTTCCTATATAGGGGGATGCAGCGGGACATCCTGTACCCTGGCAGGCCGCATATATGGCATTCCCGTCTATGGAACCATGGCCCATTCCTATGTTATGTCCTTCCCGAGCGAACTTGAGGCCTTCCGCGCCTTCTCAGAGGACTTTCCCGATAACGTCCTGCTCTTAATAGACACCTACGATACCCTCAGGGGGGCAGAAAATGCCGTGAGGATAGCGCGAGAGCTCGAAAGGAAGGGCTACAAGCTCAAGGGGGTGCGCATCGATAGCGGTGATCTTATAGAAATGAGCAAAAGGGTGAGGGAGATCTTGGACAGAAATGGCCTTCAGCATGTGAAGATCCTGCTCTCAGGGGACCTCAACGAGTACAAGATAGCTGAGCTCCTAAAGAAAGGGGCAAGGGCCGATCTCTTCGGGGTGGGTACGGAGCTTGGAACAAGCCATGATGCCCCGGCCCTTGGCGGGATTTACAAACTCGTGGAGGACGAGATAGGACCGAGGATCAAGCTTTCGGCTGGCAAACTCACCTATCCCGGCAAAAAGCAGGTATGGAGGGTGTTTCACAGCGACGGCACCCTCAAGGAGGACATCATAGCCCTTGAAGGCGAAGGGATAAAGGCCGAAGGGGAAACCGTTCCCCTGCTTGTGAGGGTCATAGATAAGGGGGAACTGCTGTGTGAGCTACCGGCCCTTGAGGACATCCGCACACGATGCCTTCGATCTCTGGAACGTCTCTCCGAGGAATATCGACAACTGGACCGCCCCCTCAAGCCCCCCGTGAGGATTTCACAGGGCCTAAGGGCCCTGACCGAAGAACTGATCGAGGCCCATTCTATTTCGCCACCACCCGGTGGTATCTCTTCTTGCCAGCCCTGAGGAGGATGGTGCCGTTCTTGAGGTCCTTGAGGCCGATTTTCTGATCGAATTCCTTGATCCTCTCCCCGTTAATATATCCCCCTCCCTGCGATATGAGCCTTCGGGCCTCACTTTTGCTCGAGGTCAGTCCCGTGATCACAAAAAGTTCATAGGCAGGGATGCCTTCCCTCAGCCTCTCATGGTCGATCTCGGTAGTGGGGAGGGCCGAAAGGTCAACGCCTTCGCCGGCGAAGACTGCCCGCGAGGCATTCCTGGCCCTCTTTGCCTCCTCTTCGCCGTGCACGATCTTCGTAACCTCAAAGGCCAGGACCTCCTTTGCCTCCCTCAACTCCTCTCCCTTTAGGCTTCCGAGACGCCTGACCTCTTCCATGGGCAAGAAGGTGAAAAGGGCTAAGAATCGCTCCACATCCCTATCATCCACATTTATCCAGTACTGATAGAACTCATAAGGGGAAGTCAGGTTTGGATCGAGCCATATGGCCCCCTTCTCCGTCTTCCCCATCTTCTCCCCGGTGGCCGTTGTCACAAGGGGGAAGACCAATCCATAGGCCTCGCCCCCCTCAACCCTCCTGATCAGATCCACGCCAGCGCAGATATTGGCCCATTGGTCGCTTCCTCCCATCTGCAGCACACAATTATAGTGCCGGAAGAGGTGAAGGAAATCGTAAGCCTGAAGGAGCATATAGTTAAATTCCACGAAGTTCAATCCGGTGGTCTCATAGCGGATCCTGTAAGTTTCCGCCTGAAGCATCCTGTTGACACTGAAGTGCTTTCCTATGTCCCTCAGGAATTCGATGTAGTTCAGTTTGGTGAGCCAATCGGCGTTGTTCAAAAGCAGCGCCTTACCCCCTTCGAAATCCAGGAAACGGGCCAACTGGGCCTCGAGGCCCTTTGCATTCTCCTCCAGCTCCCTCTGGGCCATTAAAGGGCGGGTCTCCTTCTTTCCGCTCGGATCGCCTATGAGCCCCGTCCCTCCTCCGAGCAGGGCGATGGGCCTGTGCCCGTGCCTCTGCATGTGCACAAGGGCCAGTATCGGCAGGAGATTCCCCACATGGAAGCTTTTGGCGGTGGGGTCAAAGCCTATATAGCAGGTGATCTCCTCCCTCCCCAAAAGCTCCTTCAAGGCCTCTTCATCGGTGACCTGCTCGACAAACCCCCGCTCTTTCAGCACATCAAATACGTTGGCCATGGCCGACCTCCTGTCGCCTCTTTATCCTCTGGATCTTTAAGGCTCGGCCCGTCCCCTCGTCCAGTTCCAGGTAAACCCCCTGTAGTTCGACCTCCCCTCCTGCCACCTCGAAGCGATTGGGCAGCTGGCTCAGAAATCCCCTTATCGCGATTTCCTTCTTCATCCCGATCACCGAGTTAATGGGCCCCGTCATGCCGGCATCGGTTATATAGGCCGTCCCCCCGGGCAGGATCCTCTCATCGGAAGTCTGAACGTGAGTATGGGTGCCTATCACAGCCGACACCTCCCCATCCAGGAACCATCCGAGGGCCATCTTCTCGGAGGTGGCTTCGGCGTGAAAATCCACAATGATCAGGGATGTCTCCTCCTTCAGCAAACTCACGCATTCTTCGGCCACCTTAAAGGGGGACTCCAAAGGCTTCATGAAAACTCGTCCCTCGAGGTTCAGGATGGCGATCCTTTTTGCATCCCCCACTTCAAATATGCCGCTGCCCCGCCCCGGAGCCCCGGGGGGATAGTTGGCCGGACGCAAGAGCCTGGGTTGTCTTTCAAGATAGGGCAGCACTTCCCTCTTCTTCCACACATGGTTGCCCGTCGTGATGACATCCACTCCCAGCGCGAAAAGTTCCTCGGCCTTTTCGGGATTTATGCCGATGCCCCCGGCGGCGTTCTCGCCATTGGCGATCACAAAATCCACCGCCAGTTCCCTTCTGAGAGAGGGCAGCAATTCCCTCACCGCTCGTCTTCCCGATCGGCCCACAATGTCACCTATGAAAAGCACCCTCACCATGGCTCATTTGGCGTAGTCCACCGCCCTCACTTCCCTGATCACCATTACCTTAATCTGGCCAGGATAGCGGAGTTCGCGCTCGATCTTTCTGGCAATCTCGTGACTCAGAAGCACCGCCTGTTCATCCGAAACCTTATCGCTCTGTACAATAACCCTCACCTCACGACCAGCCTGGATGGCATAAACCTTCTCCACACCGGGGAAGGACCTGGCGATCTCCTCCAGTTCCTGGAGGCGCTTGATATAACTTTCGTACATCTCCCTCCTCGCCCCCGGCCTAGCACTGGAAAGGGCATCGGCCGCCTGGATCAACACAGCGAGGAGGTTATCGGGGCTCGGCTGGTCGTGATGAGAAGCAATGGCCCTTACCACCTCTTCAGGTTCACCGTATTTTCGCGCCAGCTCAGCCCCTATGGATGCATGGGTACCCTCCACTTCATGGTCAACAGCCTTGCCGATGTCATGGAGCAACCCCGCTCGCTTGGCAAGCTTAACGTTCAGGTTGAGCTCTGCAGCCATGATCCCAGCCAGGAAGGCCACCTCAACCGAATGCTGATACATGTTCTGACCGTAACTGGTCCTATATTTGAGGCGGCCTATAAGTTTCAGCAGTTCGGGATGCAGATCGTGAATCCCCAGATCGAAGGCCGCCTGGCTCCCCGCCTCCTTTACATATTGCTCGAATTCCTCATTCACCTGGTTCACGACCTCCTCGATCCGTGCGGGGTGGATCCTGCCGTCGGCCACGAGCTTCTCCAAGGCGAGACGGGCGATCTCACGCCTTATGGGGTCGAAACTGGAGACGATGACCGCCTCGGGGGTATCGTCAATTATAAGGTCTACCCCTGTGGCCGCCTCAAAGGCCCGGATATTTCGCCCCTCACGTCCTATGATCCGCCCCTTCATCTCTTCATTGGGGAGGTTAACCAGGGCAACGGTGTTCTCGATGACGTAGTCACCGGCATAACGCTGAACCGCCAGGGCGAGGATCTCCTGGGCCCGTTTTGAGGCCTGCTCCCTGAGCTCCTCCTCCATCTGTTTCAACCTCTTGGCAAACTCCCCCCGCGCCTCTTCTTCCATCTTCTGCAACAGAAGGGCCTTGGCATCTTCAGCGGTAATGCCCGATATCCGCTCAAGGGTCCTCCTCTCCTCCTCCAAGAGCTTGGATACCTCGGCTTCCTTTTGCCGGACTACCTCCTCCTTCTCCCTGAGCTCCCTCTCCTTGCGCTCAAGATCGGCTTCCTTTGAGTCCAGGAAATCGGATCGTTTATCGAGGTTCAGCTCCCGCTGTTGGAGTCGCTTCTCAAGCTGCATGAGTTCGGAACGCTTCCCCTCGATCTCCCTGGTCAGCTCCTCCTTCAACCGGTAGACCTCTTCCCTTGCCTTGAGGGCGGCCTCCTTCCTCTTTATCTCCGCCTGTTGTTCCGCATCACTGATGATCTGAAGGGCCTTCCGACGTGCCGTCTCCACTTGCCTCTGGGAGGCCCTCCTCCCCAGCCAAAGCCCTGCTCCCAAGCCAGACGCACAGGCGAAACCAAAGATCGCAATCTCCAGGACCATCTCCGTCCTCCTTTCAACTGCCAGAGGCAAAGGAAAGGTCGAAAGGGCCAAAGGAGATCAAATTTTGGGAAAAGTTCGCCTTTCGGCGATAACGTTTTTATATTCAAGGGCCTCGAAGGCCCGGGAGGGCTCTATATCAAAGCTCCTCGCTGACAAATCTCTCAAGCCTTTCGACCTGTTCCTTCAGCCTCTTTTTCAGTTCTTCGCGTTCCCTCTCGCCTTTAATATATTCATCCGCAATATATAAAGCAGCCAAAACCGCAACCTGCAGGGAAGATACCGCCCCCGTCCTCTCGGCAACCTTCCTCATGGTCCTGTCCACAAAACTGGCCACCTCCCTCACATAATCCTCAGGTGCTTCACTCCTCAAAGGATAGCGGTGTCCGAATATCTCCACCTCGATCCTCTTTTTGACCATGCGCCCTACTCAAGGACCATCGCCTCTAGCCTTTCTATCAACTTCTCGACCCGGGAGCGGATCTCTTCCCTCTCCCGTTTTAAGCTCTCTATCTCCTCGTCCTTTTGCCTCAAAAGCTCCGCAAATTGATCCCTTTCTGCCTTAAGCCTTTTATAGGCCTCAAAGACCTTCTCGATCCTCTCCTCAAGTAATCTGATCTCCTCCCACTGCATACCGACCCTCCCTAGGCAGTCTAACCCTCCTGGACGCTATTAGTCAATGAGATGTCGGGGGGTGGTACATCTGAGTCTTGAGGATTCAGAGGTGTGAAGACACATCAGGTCAAAAAATGCAGAGCCTGTAAGGCTTGATCAGTTCTTTAGATAATCCGTACAGAGGGTACGTGAGGTTACCACCTTTGAGATCGCTTTTGAACTTGTGAGAAAATACAGGCTCAGAGCTCCGAGTAGCGGGTTTCGGTTATTTATTTGAAGTGAAGGAGGGGGAAGTGAAATGGATATACCTAAAATTGGTGAAGCCATCTATTTAACCCCCTTCCCAGAACCTCTCCGTGTTTATGAAGTGAAGGAATTGGCCGGACGTATTTATCTTGGGGTCATCTTCACCCAAAGCGGTCGGGCTCAAACATTGGTCCTCAGCCCGGAGGAATTAACAGCCCGCTTAAGGCGAATTCCTTCTTTGGAGGAAGCTTTTCGACAGAGGAAGGGGTTGTTGCCTCGCGATCTCTTCCTCCTCTCCCTTGAAGCTCTTCGATTGCGCCTTGCCTATCTCTTCGATCCCTTATACGCCGTAAGCGTGACTCAGGTGGATCTTCTTCCCCATCAGGTTGACGCGGTCTACCGTCACATCCTTCCGCTTCCCGTAATTCGCTTCCTCCTGGCCGATGACCCCGGGCTTGGAAAAACCATCATGGCCGGGTTGATCCTCAAGGAGCTCAAGGCCAGAGGGCTTGTGAAACGATGCCTCGTTATCGTCCCGGCACATCTTCAGGATCAGTGGCGGCGGGAGATGAGCGAGTGGTTCCGGGAGGAGTTTATAGTCTTGAACCGCGACTCCCTCAGTAATATCCAATCCCAATACTTCTTCGAGCGGAACCCCCAACTTATCACCTCAATGGACTTTGCCGCCAGAAACGAGAAGGCCAAGGAGATTCTATCTCAAATAGATTGGGATCTGGTTATCGTAGATGAGGCTCATAAATTCTCTGCCACCCGCTACGGCACCAAGATCCACAAGACGAAGCGCTATCAGCTGGGGGAAGCGATCTCCCCGAAGGCCAGGCATCTCCTCTTCCTCACGGCCACTCCTCACAAAGGGGATGATACGGCTTATTTTTTGCTCCTCGATCTCCTGCACCCTAGGCTTTTCGCGGACGAAAACAAATTGAGGGAGACCGTAAGGAAAGGAGAGCCCCTCCCCTTTGTGTTACGGCGTTCCAAGGATCAGGTAACGGATCTGAGCGGTCGCAAGCTTTTCCGAAAGCGGGAGGTTCAAACCCTCAGCATCCCCATGACCGAAGCAGAGCATGTTCTCTACCAGGCGGTTACAAATTATGTCCGCCGCTGGTATCCGAGAAGGGAGAGCTCAGGACGCTTTCCCGATCGGCGGAGCCGCAATATCGCCTTAGCCCTGACCGTTTTACAGCGCCGGGTTACTTCAAGCCTCGCCGCTATACGCGAGTCCCTGAGGAGGCGGCGTCAAAAACTGGAAGTGCTGTTAAGGGAATGGAGCCGACGCCTGGAAGAGGAGGTGCTTCCCGAGCTGGATGAAGAAGGTCTTGCGGAGCTTGCAGATCAGACGGCTCGGGAGTGGGAGAGCTTTCAAGAACGTTTGGAGGGGCTTACCGCCGCTCGAACCCCAGAGGAACTAAAAGAGGAGATCGAGGAAATTAACGAGCTGATCAATTTGGCCCTTCAAGCTGAAAAGGCCGGAGAGGAAGCCAAGGTATCGGAGCTTCGTCGAGTTTTGGAAGAGCGCCTCCGTTACTATCCAGAGGAAAAGCTTGTGATCTTCAGCGAATTTAAGGACACCATCCTGGCTTTGAGGAAAAAGATCGAGAGCTGGGGCTTCATCACGGCGATGATCCACGGCGAAATGGACCTCGAAGAGAGAATTGCTCAAGAGCGCATCTTCCGAAACGATGACAGGGTTCAGGTAATGGTGGCAACCGATGCCGCAGCAGAGGGCATTAACCTTCAGTTCTGCCGCTTCGAGATCAATTTCGACCTTCCCTGGAATCCCAACCGCCTGGAGCAGCGCATGGGACGCATTCATCGTTATGGACAAAAAAGGGACTGCTACATCTGGAACATGCTCTACAGGGATACCCGTGAAGGAGATGTTCTTCGAAGGCTTTTGGAGAAAATCGAGAGGATGAAAAAGCGCCCGGAGCTTGGAGACACCATCTACGATGTAATCAGCGTAATTCTGGAGGGGGTGCGACTTGAAGATCTCATCATGGAGGCCATTCTGAAAGGAAATAGCAGCGAGGCGGAGAAGGTTATCGAAGTCGATATCGAGAGGAGAGTGGAGGAATTCAGCCGGGCTCTCAGGGAAAATGCCCTTGCAGGACACCATATCGACCTCTCGGCCGTCGTGAAGGACGAGGAGAGCTCCCTGCACCAGCGCCTTGTTCCCTGGGATGTGGAATTCTTCACCCGTCTGGCCACCCAATATCTGGGAGGAGTTCTCGAACCCGACCCAAGGAAGGAAAAGGTCTTCTGTTTGGGGATTCCGCCTG
>Ga0190312_1000461_pt1 | contig 12777 bp, 12 predicted proteins | sample 487007910_MG_FD_165046 | JGI IMG/M metagenome (GOLD analysis project Ga0190312, IMG submission 165046) | Hydrothermal vent sediment bacterial communities from Southern Trench, Guaymas Basin, Mexico - 4870-07-9-10_MG | ecosystem: Environmental > Aquatic > Marine > Hydrothermal vents > Sediment ... | reverse complement strand
CTTTTATCATGGATTCATAAAGAAGGAGAATTTCAAGCACTATCAAGGTAGAGTCGAGGAGCTTATTGAGGAGCTCCAAAGGTATATAAGGAATAGGGGAATCAATATTTAATTCTTTAATAACTGGAGTCTTCACTCCCAGTATTGCGGAGGATATGTCTGGCGTTTGGTTTCGTAGCCATCTTCCCTGTGTCTCCATATGCCCTCGGCCAAATCCTCAATCACTATGCCCAGCGCTCCACCGAGTTTATCGCTTATTAGAACTTCTCTTTCTAGGAACGAAATGACGGCATCACATATTATCCATGGCATGTCCCGCTCAAGGACAAGTTTTACTTCGATACTCTCTGGAATTACTGGCATTCCAATCTCGCCACCTGCTGTCCCAAATTTTTTTGTTGCAACCTCTCTTGGGGGCCATAGCTTCAATTCTGTGGCTAGTTTATGAGGTATTAAAAGTTTTCTAGTTGTTGCTTCAAATCCAGAATTTACCAGAGCACTAGTCTCGATGGTATCTCCAGTAGCTCTATTTCGAATTCTTATCTTTACCCTTACCGCCACCCTCTTCACCAACCTCATATATGTGACCAATTCTCTCCTCTACGAGAACCTCATATATGTGACCAATTCTCTCTTCCACATTCATCTAGGACACCACACAGCCAATCTAAAAAATATCTTATTTTTTTCTTTTATATATGGGGAGATCTAAATTTGCAACATGGTTGTTTGTGTGTCTTCGATGACCACTAGGATTCTTGTATCTGTTTGGGGCAAGCCATGGAGAAGCACTAGTGATGAGGGAATAAAAGATCTTTACTGGGAGGAAGTAGAATATAGAGTCCTAATTAGCGACTCGGATAGCCCAAAGGTAATAAGTTCTCGATCCTCCTTCGCGGCGCTGTATAGTAGTATTGATTTTGATCATGCTTTCATAATTGTTCTAGACACGGTATTCGACGGCTTTTTCGAAAATGATGGCAGGCCTCAGATAGAGGGGGTTCGCCGACGCATAGAGAAACTGTACAGGGAGTTCTTAACTAGGTTCCTAGGTATCGAGGAAACAGAAATTGGGCAGAAAATCGAGATTATTGTGGGACCGGGGAACGGAAAATTTTTGTCAAACTCTAAAACAATAGAATTCAGCGGAGCCTTCAGCGATTTCTATTCGTATGTATTTGCGAAACTAGCACTTAAATTAACGCGGTTCCTAGACACCAAGAATGATGGCGGAGACGAGCTGGTAATATATTTTGATACAACCCATGGTCTGAATTTTGCACCCGCTCTAGTATATGATTCCATGAAGATAATAGCTCACTTATTAAGCTATATCTACAATAAGGTTAGAATCTTCGTTGTGAACGCGGAGCCGTATACCCCAAATGTAAAATCTCTAGAAATACACTTAGTGGAGGAATTAACGATATCACCCTATGCTCCGCCCTATGGTGTGCATGAACTAAAGCTCTTAAAAATATTTGTTGATAAAACCAGACGGGGAGATAGAGGAAATATTCTGGCCGAAAAATCTAGGGAAATAAGCAGTGTCCTCGATAGTTTCATAAAGGAGAAATTTTACATGGAAAAACGAGAGCTAAGCAAGTGCCTCAATTGTTTGAGAGGGGCTGTTGTTGGTGGTTACCCCCTAGTACTATTCACGTTTTATGTCGGTGCCACAAAGCTTAGAGGCCTTATTGAGAAATGCTTAGAGTTGTTTAATCACAACATAATCATAGAGACTAAGGATAAAACTATCCGCATAAGGAGAGTACTTACATTCACCAATGAATTTAATAGGCTTGTGGAATCCTATCTCGTCTCCTATATACTGGAAAAAGCGGGCGTAGAAAGAAAAGAGGAGGTCAGATACTCCGATATTGATGGCATCAGAGAGAAACTGTTTAAATGTACGCATGACCTCGACGCAAAAATAAGTTACGATCTATATATAATTAAAAAGAAGCTTGAAGAAAAAACAATAGATAAATGGACAACACTGTCCAGCCTGATGGAATCAGGTGGTTGGTCCGACAGAAACTTCCGAGCACACTCTGGCTTAGAGGCCAATGTTACTTGTGTGAAGAAGGAGGGTGAAGAGATAATTTTTAGGTACAACAAAGATGATTACGAGAAAGTAATAAACGCTTCTAAAGGCACATTATTGAGGGTGTGATTATTGGCTCTCCAAGTGCTATTATCCTAAGCTCTGTATGAATATCAATTTTTTCTTTGTTTCATAAATGTAAATTACTGGGAGACCCCTCTTTATAGCTATATTGAATATCGCTATTGTATACACCTTGGTTAAGGGAGTACAGTCCAATATTGGTATTGTTTCCTCTTCAAGCTTATCTATAATACCCAGTAGGAGCCGGTACATCTTCTCTAGGCTAATAAGATAATCCTCCGGAACGACCTTAAATTCTCCGATCCTTGATAAATCCTCGGTTCTATCCCTCCACTCCTCGAGAGCGGTTGTTGTAGTTATAATCTTTATATGCGAAATTGTAGGTCTTTCATGCTTCTTGAGCCTCTTACTAAGCTCATCTTTCAGAAGATCCAAAGCAACCAATGGCTCAGGTATATCTCTAGAATTTCTCTTCCCTAAGGCGGTTACTAGCGAGAACTTAGGGCACTCCCTCCAAAATGGAATGCAATACCTAAAGGTTTTTAGCCTATAAACTCCCCTGGCAATCTTCTGAATGATCCCTGCCTCAGTAAGGCGTTTAAGATGGTATGTGATTTGCTGAGGGGTGGAACTAGAATCATAGGAGAGGTAGTGTTCTTTAAGATAACTGTTTATATCAGCGAATCTCGCTACTCCCTTTCTCCAGCAAATAGCCCTGATTATTAAGTCTTTAATGCTTACCTTCATTCGTACCCCAATTATATAATAAAAATCTATTTTTATATTATAAAAATATCCAAGTTTCGCTTTTATTACATAAAAAGCATTTCTACCAGGGTTTTTGTAGACTTATTTAAAAAGGGGATTTATTATATATTAGATTGGGTGCCAAAATGCATAGGCTTGTTATAATATCGACCGTTGGGGCCTCTCTTCTAACCAACTATGCTAGGTATGTAAAGATAGATCAGATGAAATTTTTGGACTCCATAGGTAGCTTCGATGAAGAGGAGTTCGATAAGTATGTGAGACTGATATATGAGTTTCTGACGAGCGATCCTGAAACTATATGGTCAAAATCGGCTGAGCTGTCCGCGATCAATAGAATTCTTCAGAAGGAATTGAGCGACGATATCGATGAGATAGAGCTAATGTTCCTGGTGTCAGATACGCCGCAAGGAAGAATGGTCTGTGAGGTTCTAAAGCAGCTCTTCACCAAGTACCATAAGAAGCTTAATGGTAGGAAAATAATATTCTATTACGATACTATAAAGGATCTATCATACTCAGACATAGAGCATGTCACCAAGGGTCTACCGAATCTAATGATTCTACTGTCACAATGGATCAGAAGCAGGCTGAATATGGGCGCTAGGGTTATACTCAATGTTACTGGAGGATTCAAAGCTGAGGGTGTCTACGCGGCATTTGTTGGATTCGTAGCCGATATTCCAGTATATTATATCCACGAGAAGTTTAAGGATGCCATCAGGTTTCCACCTATACCCAATGTTATTGAGGAGTTCCGAAGCAGAAAGGAAGAGCTTGAGGTCATCTTACATTTTATTGAGGAATTCTATAGAAGTATCATGGGGAGTCAAAAATGAGCTCTCCTCAAGAAGCAGGTTCTGTATATGAGCCTTTCCCAGATTTCATAGATAAGTTTGATATCCTCGAAAGGAAATTTATTGGATTGCTATATGACTTACTCGATAAGGTCTTGGATCCATCCAGAAGAAGATATACAATGAGAGTAACAAGAATCACATTTGAAGTTCTACATCGTATTAGTCAGTTTCCTTATATTTATAAATACTTCTAAATGGTGCGGATGATGAAAGAGTCTTGGAAAAAAGACTTTAAGCTCGCTGGGCTATTACACGATCCAATAGATAAAGTCATAAAAATTCATAAGCATTACTTGAGAGCTTGCTTAATTGCTAATAGTATAGGCGTAAGCAACGATGTTAAAGTAGCGATTGAAAAACATCATAAACCATATCTAGACCCTGAGGCTTCTAATTATGCCAGAAGAATACATAAGATTCTTCGCGATGCGGATATCCAAGCTTCAATAGCAAATAGAGTGGTTATCCTCAAATCACAAGAAAAATTGCTTCATCTAATCCATCCACTTTCGGGTTATGCATACTACTTTTCTCCAGATGTGCTACAGACTTTAGAGAGCGGACCTCCAAGCATCCAACCTAGTGCGATGATTAATGATAGAGTGCTTCTAGATCTGCTTTCAGACTACTATAAGGCTTACAGAGGGTTTTCTATTCCAGTTGGGAAATGGCTTTTGCATTTGCCAGAGGATACGAGATCACCCATTTCATCTATTTTTTCGCACTTGGAGATAACTGGAGCTTTAGCCAAATTATTCGATGAGAAAGAATTCTGGTTAGTCTACTATGATGTTGGAGGGATACAAGAATTTATCTCTGCTGCAAGAAAAACAATGGATCTTTGGGCCGCTAGCTACATAATGTCTCTGCTAAGCTTTTGCGTTCTGAAGAGAGTAGCCAACTTAGTAGGCTACGAACAGATAATACTTCCGTGGTATCCTGCTCTACCACTAGGCCTACTAGACCTAGGATTCGATGTGAGTCCCGAAGACATAATTCTTCCAGTAACTCCTAATTCGGCTCTAATCCTCCTACCCACAACAGTTCCAGAAAAAGAACCTAGAAAACTTGAAAAGGTGGATCAAGTTTATGGTTTCATAATCGAGGCAATGAAGGATTGTTGGAAAATAATAAAGGAGAAAGCGAAAAATTATCTGGAAGAGAAGCTCCAAGATGAATCACTGAAACAACAACTCGACCACATATTTGAGGAAGAATTGAAGTTTGAAAAGATATTCAAAAATGTTAGGGTAGTCGCCATAAAAATAAAATTCGATGGAGAAAATCTCAAACTCGAAGGCGAGATAGACAAAGCCCTAGAAAAAATCTTTGATTGTACTCTTAATCTTGGTGGAGAAGTCAATGCAGGATGTGGGTTCAAAAATCTCAATGAGTTAATATCAAATTACTCACAATTTCTAGCATATAAATCGAGAGAACCGAAGCAAGACTTCTTCTTTCCAGCATTAATAAAGTTAGCTCAGATAATCATGAGAATTGGCTCACTAAGGAAAGTTAGAGGCAACTACCAATTCTCGATTGATGACAATCTTAGACAGAATATACAAATTCCTGGTAAATGTACTATGTGTGGCGTTAGAGACGCTATATTTACTCGAGAATCATTCAGCAAATCGAATTCTGATAGAAGACCACGTACAATAGATTTGGACTTCAACGAGAGGCTATGTGGAATAGATATAGTAAAACGCGTATTCAGAAAAGTCTTTGCTGAAATTCTCAAAGAAATCTTCAAAGACCATGAAAGATTTAGTGAAATCAAGAGGAATATTGATGATGCTGAGAAAGAAATAGAGCGTATTCCAAGTACAGATGAGATAGCGCAAAGATGGTATCGCTATATTCTGAACCAAATACTAGATAAGGAAAAGGAAAATGAGAAACTGCAAGAAACTATAAATGAAATAAAGAAGATTGCTCTAAATATCAAAGATATGCTAGAGCCGATAATCGATCCCCTAGAGGACGGATTGTGGTCATGGGAACGCTCAAAAGATTTTTTGGCCCCCGAGGAACGCCGAATGAAATATGCTATCCAGAGGTTGATTGAGATATTCATACAGTGGATAGAACGCCTAAAAAATGTGAGAAATCTCAATGAACTTAAGATTGACGATATCCCTGCGGGGCTTCTAGATAAGAGAAAAGTTGATGAAATCAAAGAAATGATCAAGAAAAACGATTTAGAGAAGATATATAAAAATGATATACCCCAAAAATTATGTGGAGTGAAAGAGAAGCTGAGTGTTCTTTCTAAGAAACTAGAGCAACTCAAAAACAATTTGGTGAATATATTGAGCAACCCTAATAAGCGCGAAAATATCCTAAAGGGTATTCTATCGGATCTTACCTCAGAAATGTTTAAAGATTCAGGCAAAGCTTCGGATAATGCTAAAAATGCATATAAGCTTTTACTAGAAAAATACAAGGATTTAATACCACTACCCTATGAACCGCAAGATACTTTTGCAATTCTAGCTATGGATGGAGATAACATGGGTAAGTGGATAGCAGGAGATTACAATATGCCGATAATTCTCACGTTCGGTCGGAAAAAATATCTGGATGGATTAACTGAATTAGTTTACAATCAGAATCGGTTGAAAGAGATATTAGTTAAAACTAAGATACTAATGACCCCATCGCTTCTTACTACACTATCTATGATAATCTCGCTCAATAGTAGAGAGGTCAAGCGCATAATTCGTGCATTTAGAGGACTATTGATCTATACTGGTGGCGATGATGTGCTAGCCTTGTTGCCCCCTGAGATAGCTCACCTCGTGGAATTATTCTTAAGAGTGATCCTTTCGAGGGAATTCATAGAAACGGAATACTTGGATAAAGTTTTCAAGATTTATGGTTTGGGTTGGAGAGCTACTGCCTCCGCAAGTATATTCTACGCAGATACCAAGTACGATTTTAGAGAGGCTATAATGAGGGCTCATAGCCTATTGGATGACCTAGCAAAGAAGTATAATCCCCTAGACATAGGGCTTTCGGCGAAGGAATACGAAAAAGATGGCTTAGTAATGGCTTTAGCTTCAAGAAGCCAAATAATAACTGAAACCAAATACCCTCTGCCCCATTTTCTAATTATAACTGAGGATAAAAACACCCTTAAGATACGATCAGTATATAAATACAACGAAGAAATCTTTGAAGAAATAGAGATCGAAGCAAACAAAGGGGGAGACCTAAAATCTATCGTGAAACTCTATGAATCTAAAGTACAGTCCAGCGATAATGGGTTGCTAGGAAAAAGAGTATTCAAGGGAAGTGAAGTATTTGTTGGGATAGAGCCGAGTTTATTAACTGAAAATGCCATCAACAGACTTAGAAAACTTGCTAGTGAAAACAGCACTAGGATATATTCCTCAATCCTAGCAATACATACATTGGCGACCCTAATAAAGAACGGAATATTATCAAAACGCTTCATCCACTACGCAGAGGAACACTTTAGAGAATTCCTAGGAGAAAAACAAGAAATCTCAGAGCAGATTGAGCTCTTCTGGAAACTATTCGAGGATTTGGTAAGACGAAGACTATCAAGAAAGGAGGAGTACAGTGAGATCCCACAGTATATTCGCGAACTATTAGAAAAGTACTTTTCTCATGTGGATCCCAGATCCCTTATCGCTGCTTTAAAGATTATCGATAGAGTCCTAGATAAAAGCTTTTTAGTTTCCAGTTAGGAGGTGGGTGAAGATGACCGAAAGTAAAAACTTCCTTGAATTATTCCTTCAACCACTAACTCCCTTGGTATTTGGGAGAACTAGAACTCTGGAAACTAGCGGAATAACATACTCCTACTATCCTCTTCCTCCACCCTCAACGGTGGCAGGTATGATAAGATCGGTAATATTAGAATACTTCTGTGAAGATTCCTCCAAGGACCTCCTAAAATGCTTTAAAGACCACAAAAATGTCTTGGGAAACTACGGCGAGTATACTGGGATGGGATGGGTACTAGTAGGACCTTACCTAGCGAGACTTGTGGGATCAGAAGTGAAGGTTTATTATCCCCAACCAATCGACACAGTAATAATAGAAAGGAAGGATAATCGATCAGAAAGTCGAGAACTCGAATTTCTTGTGATTCAGGAAAATTTGGATGAATATCTACTAGGAACCCTCATAGAGCACTTCATGGATAGCCATAAATACACATTTAGAGACAGTTTAATACCAATACCGATAAACAGAGAAAAGAAATCAGAGCAGAAAGGGGAATACGCAATATCTGCCGAGCTGATGAAGCATTATCTAAGCAAAAATTACAAAACCCTCAAAATATTCGAGGTGGACTCTATGGAGGCTGTGGCTATCTCTAGTATCGTCAAGAAGCGAGAGGAGGTAGGAATTGCACTAGACGAACAAAAGCAAGTAGCTATAGGAATGACACCAGGAGGGATGCTGTACAAGGTTGAGAGACTCTACTATGATATAAGCTGTGGTTGGGGGATGTACGTAGCCATCTACAGTAAAGACTCATCGATAATAGAGAAAATCAAAAGTATCTTCGCCAAAAATGACGTAATAGCTAGATTAGGAGGTAAAGGTGGTCTAGTAAAGATATATGTTGTCGAGAAATCAGATCTAATAGAGAAAGACTCAAAATACACTCAAACCAATAAGCGATCTCGTCTAATATTAACATCTCCCGCTCTCCTCAACGACCAATATGTGATCCCCCGCAAAATAACGCGAAATAAAATTATGGGCTTGTTTAACGATGAAATAATAACAGGTTGGAGCCTCGCAAAGAACGCTCCCAGAAGAACATTTGTAGGGGTCAAAAGCGGTTCCATATTTATTATAGAACCCGAATCAACTCTCTCTGTTTTTTCACGAGATTATGTTTTCCCTGGTTATGAAAATCTTTTCGGATCGGCTCTAATAGGTGAGATATAATGGATAAAGAATATTTTCCCTCCCACTACGCTCCCTATAAAATCCTGATTTTAGCTGCTCTAACTCCTATTCACGTTGGGGAAGGTCGAGGAGAAGGGGTAGTAGACCTTGTAGTTCAAAAGGATCCTATCTTTGAAATCCCAAAACCGCGAGGCACAAGTATAAAAGGATCTATCAAAAATATGCTTAGAAACCTCGGAGAAAAAGTTGAGGATATTCTTGGATCAGATCCAGAGAGAACCCCAACAATACCTGGCAAAGTAATGATCCTCGACGCAAAACTACTCCTATTTCCAGTTAGGTCGAGCCAAGGATTGTTTAATTACGTGACATCCACATGGACAATACAAGAGTTAAACAGCCTAGCAAAGATAGTTGACGTAGAACTTCCGATTATAGATGAGGATAGCAAAGTAATCTATGCGACAAAAAAATTTAAGGAAGGAATAATATACTTCTTCAATGGGGAACTATCTTACGAAATAAAAATTGATAATAAAGTTGATAAACTCGCCCAAAGACTCAAAGAAAAATTAAGGGGAATTCTTAGCCCCTATCTCCTATCGCGAATAGATTACTTGCTTCTAGCAAACCACGAGGTATTCGCAGAAATAGTCAATGCAGGATTGATAAGAGTAGCAAGAATAAGGATAGACCCAACAACAAAAACCGTCGAAGAAGGAGCTCTATTCTACCAAGAACTAGTACCAGAATACTCAGTATTCTATTCATACATACTAAAAACACCCCGAGCGAAACAAAACATAGATAATATCATGAAGAAACTCTGTCACCAAATAACTGTGATAGGGGGCGACGAAACCGTAGGTAGAGGGCTGGTCAAGCTAGGCCTCTTAGATGTAGAGGGGGGTGACGCATGCAAAACGGAAAAATCCTAGACTTCCTAAGAGATATATTATCAAAAATCAGTTACAAAGAGTCCAGCGAGGTAGCCAAAAAATTCGCAACAACAACAAAAAGGTTCGCAAATATGATTATGGCTGATGGCCTAATAAACGCATTACTATTCGCCTACAACAAAGCAAAATATAATGAAGTAAAAAATATTGTTGCCTCACAAAAGCAAAATCAAAAGATAGAATACATCAAGGATGATACTGTAGACACCAGCAGAATCTGGGCAACGCTGATCTGGATAACAATAAAAATCCTCAAAAAAAGAGAGATTGTCAATATTGATGCAGACGAACCAGAAGAATATGACCCCCTCACAATACTTGAAGAAATCGAAAAGAATTTCTCACCTATAGTAGTAGGATATCTTATAAAGCACCTGGACCTTCTAGCAAAAATCTTTGACGCACACGCACAATGAGGTGGCACCAAATGATAATCAGGCCAATAATGATTGTGAACCTCACAAATCTAAGAATAGCAAGAGGACAAACGGTTGCAAACACTGCGGATCTCATAGTAACAAGAGACAACCTCGGAAGAATATACATACCGGCAACAGCCCTAAAGGGTAGCGCCAGAAGCCACATAACACTAACCAAAGAAAAAGGAGAAATAATAGCAAAATTTTTCTTTGGGTCAACCGACGAAGAAACAGAAGAAGTAGAATTTAAGAAACACATAGGCTTCATAGGATTCCAGGATGCCCACCTAGTCTTCATACCAGTCCCATCGACCCTAGGAACACTCTACATAACATCACCACTACTCCTACAAAAACTCTTCGAAGCACAAAATATAGACACTAGAGTTCTCATAGATATTCAAGAAACACTCTCAGATGATACAATAAAGGTTAATGCCGAAGAAGGTCGCATTGATTTGGCGGGAGGAATAACATTAAAAGCCGTAAGAAGTCAGATAGTAGAAGGATTAGAATCATTCGTTTTGAAGGTACTCAAAACCGCTGGCTTGGGAGGGATACTTGACGCCCACGTCGGCATAGTAAGCGATAACATAATGGACATAATCATAGATAAGGCACTAATAATAAGACCAGGAATACAAATTAAGGGATTTATGGACGATAAAACATTCTATAATAAAGTAGTTAGCAAAGCTGGCCCAAGATTTGAGGAGGAGGTTCCCCTAGGCTCAATATTCATAGGAAATATAATGCTATGCAGACAAGAAATCGAATTAGAACGTATTGTTAAGAATGGGAAAGAAGTAAAAGAAATAATAGAGGGAATACTCAGAGAGATAATCTCAGAAGTAACCATAAAACTAGGCTCAAAAACAAAAATAGAATTCAATGCAGATGTACTAGACTCCATCATAGATTCGATAGAAACGATATTTATAGGATCTAGAGAAACCCTTACAAAAGGCTTGATAAAAATAATTAAAGTAACAGACGAACTAAAAATCAACAAACAGAAACTAGTACATGATACGCAATTACTTACTCGGCATAACTTAAAAGCTAAATCAAAAATAAACCAACAAGAGAATGAAACGCAAAAAGAGATTTTAAGAATCCAGAAAGAAATAGTTAGAATCACTGACATAAAAAAACTAATAAATAATGTTTTTGGAGAGAAGATAATGGTTCTAGCCGAAAAACTAAAGGGCAAAGTCGCTGGGCTCCCAGAAAAATTCAGAATGATGGATCCCATAACGGTACTATATTTCTACTTAGCAATAAAAGGTAGCGGTGGGATAGGATTTGAGGAACTGCGAAAAATAGGCGAGTACATCCTAAATGAAGATGGATTCAGACTCAAGGATATAGAGATCGATGAAGAAGGCTATATTAAATCAGGAATAGACAACTACCTCTGCTTATTTGACAAACTTACCCGAATGTTCACACTTCTCAAATATATTATCAGGTCTTATGGTGAATAAATATGAGCATCTATGAAATCTATATACTCAAAGCTAGAGCTCAACTATATAGAATCTATCACAATCAAAAATCGAAAAAAAGTAGTGGAAAAAGCGATCCAAAAGTAGAATACAAGAGAAAAATGGCCGAAGAAGTGATTCTCCCTCTTGTTAAGCAAAATCAAGATAAGATATTGAAGAGAAATGAGGCCTATCTAAAGATGCTGTGTAGCGCTATTATCAAAGAAACCAAAAGAGAAGTTATGGAAGTTACAGTAAAAACAAAATCCCGCCTACTAGTGAACGTATCGTCTCCTTTTGCATGGTTAATCGACGAAGTAGGAATAGACTGGGACGTGACCCTCGACACCCCGATGATACCAGAATCAACAATAAAAGGAGTAATCTCCGCAGCCTTGCAATTCATAGCGATGGAGAAAAGCCCCAACCGTGACTTAGCGATGGAGAAAAAACTCAACTATGACTTCCTCAGAAATACGCTATTAGGAGCTTCCGACGACGCAAAGAAAATATCATTTATTGACCTCACAAAAGCACTACCTATAGCGGTTGACAAAAGAGTTAGCCTATTAGAAAGAGATGTCATAACACCAATCTACTCTGGAGACAGAATCGAAGAACACATGGCGGAACCAACACCGGTACAATTCCTAGTAATACCACCAGGAGTAACATTCAAATTCTTGGTAATAATAGACAAACCGAGAATAACAAAACTACTAGACCTCCTAAAAAACAAAAAACACCCAAAAACAAAACATTACAAAGAAATAGAAGAACAGCTCAGAAATTACACCTCAAAACAAATATCACAAATCACCCCAAACGAAATACTAACAAAAATAAAAGAAGACATAAAAAAAGCAATAGAATTCGGATTCACAAAACTCGGCATAGGAGCAAAAACAAGTTCTGGTTATGGACTATTTGAGGTGATAGGATGTTCAAAGGAAAATTACTAGTAGTTTTCATAGGGTGATATTATATGCGTAAGATTGCTGAAGTTAAAATTAAATCAATAACTCCAATATTGATGGGGGGGTCACAAGCTGATTATTCTGATAAAATTTTAAGGTTGCCTAGCATTAGGGGGTGCTGGCGATGGTTACTTCGAGCAATTATAGCAGCGGCCGCTGGAGAGTTAAACAAAGATGAAATCGATGCCGTGAAAAAGACGATACCATGTATTCTCGGTGGTGCGTTAGATAGGGAGGTTTTCTCAAGCAGAATTATTGTTAGAGGTGTTACTGAGAT
>Ga0190312_1000457_pt1 | contig 12833 bp, 28 predicted proteins | sample 487007910_MG_FD_165046 | JGI IMG/M metagenome (GOLD analysis project Ga0190312, IMG submission 165046) | Hydrothermal vent sediment bacterial communities from Southern Trench, Guaymas Basin, Mexico - 4870-07-9-10_MG | ecosystem: Environmental > Aquatic > Marine > Hydrothermal vents > Sediment ... | reverse complement strand
ATGTAGACGCAAGGCCCACATGAATCCAGACACAAAAGCCCACTAACACCGTGTTAGAGGGCAACATAAACCGCAGCAAATTTGCACCGCCACCTAACACCCACGCATAAAAATAAGAAGCACAACAGCATAACATAGGTAGCAGAGCATACCTTATATTTCCTATGAATCAAGTCAGATAGAGAGATAGAGAGATACTCTCTATATCGATTAATTATATAATTATTGCATGAATAGAGAGGTTAGGGGTTAGTATGCCCAGACCCCCCAAGTTAAACAATCCTCGAATCGTTCCAATAATCTTCGAAAACGAACAATATTTGTTGTTGAAAGAGGTCGCAGAAAAGATGAACAGGTCGATCTCAGACATCATCAGAGAGCTTGTGGACGAATTCCTAGCTAAACATGGTCTCATAGAGAAAAAAGTAGTAGTGCATGATGCGGGTTTCAACGTACTAAGGCAACTAGAATACAATATGGTAATCATGGATATCGAAGAGTTGTTGCCCTACCTCCGCAGAGATATAGAAATTATGAGATCAGCGATTCCTAAAAGCAGAGAATGGATTAACGCAAGAAACCGTGCAAGGCGCACCGTCAAGAAACTTTATGCACTAATACAAAAGCTAGGAGTAACAAACAACAAGAAAGTAAGAGAAGCGATCAAACTAATAAACGAGTTCCAAAAATGCATAAAACCCGAGTAGCGAGGTCGATCAAACATGAGCCTATCGAGAGAGGATTATTACATGCTGATGGAGCACATAAAGTTTTACAAAAAACTCAAATCATTTTGCAAAATATGCCCAATAAGAGAGTGCACAAGGTGCATAATCCACGACTCACTAACCAACCTAGAGAAAGAAATCAGAGAAATAATCATAAAAGATAAGGAAGACAAGCAATAATCGGAGGGAACTAGCATGAGCAAACCAATATGGTATACTTTCGGAATCGCCTACAAAGAATACGACAAACTATTCGAGAAAACACTCCAAGAACTCAACAAAAAGTATTCAGCAGTATACCTCATAGCACCCGTCCTAGACACGATAATCATCACAGAACGTGAACTAACCAAAGACGAGATCGAGAAACTAAAGAACGAAGTGAAAAAGATAGTCAAGAAACTAGCGGAGAATATAATCCTTTTAAGAATCACAGGGTGTTAAGCATGAAGCTTGAAAAAGAGGATGTCGAGACGATCAAGAAGAGCGTGCAAGGTATAGACAACGTATATCGCAACATAGCTCCAAAGATAAACCAAGCATTCGACAAAGCATGCAGACTAGCAGAAGCGTGCAAACTCGTTCACGAGCACGTGAAAAGATTACTGAAGGATATAATACTCGATGACAAGGAGTCCCTAACCGAGACACTATACGAACTCCTCATAAAAACGCACGAGATACAATACGAGATATCGGACATAGAGCGCCTGCTAAGGGACATAAAGCCAGAGCTAGTTAACTTAGCAGTATCGCTATTCAACCTAGAAACAACACTCAAAAGCAAGCAAGGTGCGTAGAATGCTACTCGTAGTCATAGAGAAGCATGACCACAGGTATCATGAACGAGGCTTCATCTCCTTCGAAGACAATAACAAGAAAGAGAAGCTATTACACTCAATAGAAGAGACATACGGAAAGCCTATCAAGGAGCAGAAAGAGAACTACGACTTCACATCATACGTAATGGCTAGTCACAGGGCATTAGAACTAGGCTACAATCTCTCCTGCGGAGCCTATAAAATCAATAATAACGTATTTATCTACATCTTCGACAAGGCCGGAACACAGATATAAGCAAGTAGTACAACATAGGTTCGGGAGAACCATGAGCAAGGAAGCGATCGAAAAAATCCCCATCATAGAGGAGCTATCAAGGAAGTACCGCTACCTCATCCAGAAACGTAGCGAACTCTACGCAAAGTTCGTAAAAGCAGTAAGGGCACGTCAGCCTAGCGAAATCCTAAAACAAATCAAGGAGGAAATACGCAAGGTAGAAGACGAACTAAACGAGATCAAAATATCACTACTGCTCCTAAAGTCGGCACGTGTAAAAGCCTTCCTCGAAGAGTACGCACAACTATGCAAGAAGTATCTACTCTACATCGATGCTAGAGTGCACGTCTCCGAGGACTACGCTAGCGCAGACCTAATCCTAGTCGATCCTGTAGCGAGATACGAGATAGAGGATGTCCACTCCTACATAGACGTTTATGTAAAACTCCTGAGACCCGAGGAAGACTAGAAGAACCCTTTAGGATTTTTATACCCCCCAACCCCCCTATCCTTAGGGGGATGGAGTTGTGAGTACAATCTTCCTCAACTATTTCGCCTCCAAGATAGTTGGAGAGACGCTCGCAGACATAGCAAGAAGAACAAAGCGAAGAACGAAACTAACACTAAGAGAGCGAGGACTACTCCAAGCGCTAGTACTGAAAACACTAAACCTCGTTGCGGGAGGGCGCCCCCCATACTTCTTCGACATCCTCGCTAGAGAGTATGTAGCGAGAGGCGCCCCCAAGGAACTAGTCCCCCTCGTCAAGGAGAAAACCATGAACTTCATAACGACAAAGGAATTCGACCTCGCAAGGGAGTTCGGAAGGGAATTCAACAGACTCCTAGACAAGCACGGGTTGCTTGCGCACGACAGGCAAGCATGCCACCTCTTCGCAAACAGAATCTTCAAGATCCTGAGGAAGACACCCAAGTGCGACCGATGGAAAGCATACCTCATGGAGTTCGCATACTATGCTACACACTACAGGCTAGACGAGGACGTACTCGCAGAGATAGCCAGACTGGTCGAGAAGTACTATGACATGATTATGAAGTAACGGGAGGGTGATAAGATGGCCAAGCGGGCGAATTGCAGAAACTGCAAACACTTCATACCCCTCTACAGAATGAGCCTAGAACAAGTAGAGGAGGCTTACTGTTGGATACATCATCACAGACCCGGGGAGAGGCTACTTGGATGGTGCGAAGCCTACAACAGGCCAGTCACGTACATCGAAGGAACATGCCCACGTTATTTACCAAAGCGCAAGGACATGGGAAGCATGAAACTAACCAGCTTCATACAGGAGGAGAGAGAATGAAATCTCTTTGAGGTGATCTTATGGAGGAAATACCCGCTCTCATCATAGAATGCAAAAGCCTAACACAACTCTTCTTTTGGACACGCAAGCTATTCTCGAAAAAAGATGAGCTACTCATAGATCTCACGCATAGAGAAGGACACTTCTATGCAGAGGTACATGGCTTATCATCAATAATCAAGCACCCAGTCATACTAAAAATCCTAATACATAGCTACCATCCTTGCTATCGTGAATATTGGACTGAAAGAAAGTGGGCATCTGAAAAACTAGAAAAGGTAAAGTCGAGACTCCAAAAACTAGGCTACAACATAACAGAGGGATGATGTCCTATGAGGAAAACAGTCTATTACACAATATGTTTTGGGTCTGATTGCGGTTGCGTGGTCATCTTTGATCACTTCCCCACGTTAAAAGAGTTAGAGGACAAGTTTTGCTTAGGTCTCATAAAGGAGAAGGGAAAACAATACTACTGGAGTTCAGGTTGGATTCACATAATTAGAACAACGATAGACGAAATCCTCAACAAGGATTATGATGAAATCGAAGGCGAAACAGTACTAATGATAGAGGACTGCAAACTCTACGAACCGAAGGAACTCGTAAACCTGTGGCGGAAAGCGAGGGAGAGAGCATGATAGACAAGGTAATCAGGAGGCTTCCTGACTTAAAGGAGCGTTTTCCGCACGAATACATAATAGACATAGAGACGACTGGCCTAAACAAGGAGAAAGACCTCATAATCTGCCTAGGCATAGCAGACCTAGACAAACTAGTAACGACAATCTACTTCCTAGACGAGCCCACTAAATGGAGAGATTTTCAAGCCTTCTGTCGAAAGAAAGTGATCGAGCTACTAAAACGAGGCAAAGTCTGGGCATACAACTGCAACTTCGAGATGAAATTCCTGCAAGTAAAAGGCATCCAAGAGCTACTCTGCTACACCAAAGGCATCGGCTTCAGAATGACACTCGCATGCGCAAGCGATGATATAGCATGGGAACACAAGCTAGACATCAAAGACGAAGATCCCATCTCAGGAAGCGATGTCCCCCAATTATACATGAGAGAATGGGCAATCAAAAGAGACGAGAACGCTAAAAGACTCATAATAAATCATAACTACTACGACCTAGTCAAAGAATACATAGTTCGTTACCACATAGCCCAGATCGCAAAAAGACTCCAAAACGTCCTCCTAGAGATGCACGTCATCCCTGCAATACTATCGTACAATTTAAGCACCTACATATAGGGGGCATCCCTATGGAGAAACAAAAGGATCTGATCTACCGCCTAGACTGGGACGTACTCATAATCTTGGACGCATGCAGATACGACTTCTTCGTCAGAGCAATCAAAGATCTAGGAATAAACTACTCGAAACTACTTAAGGTAAAGAGCGCAGGCTCCTGCACGATGGAATGGTTCATCAACACCTTCGACAGGCCCATAGATAATTCAATCTACATCTCAGGGAACCCCTACATAGGGAACTACCGAAACATCTTTAATGACGTGGAATACGACCCTAGGAGGATATTCTACAGAGTAAGGGAAGCCTTCATAGACGCATGGAGGAAGATAGAAGGAGTCTACGCAGTCAGCCCAACCATCGTAACCAAGATAGCCCTAGTGAACATGATGATAGCACCAAAAAGGAAAGTAATCGTACACTACATGCAACCCCACGCCCCATATCCCCACGCAAAAGACCTAAGAAAGTACTTCATAGACGACATGGGAAGGCCGGACGTGCTCCTCTGGAAGGCACTAATGAGAGGAGAACTCGAACCCGAGCGAGTAAAGAACGCATACTACGAGAACCTGATATGGGTTCTTAAGGCACTACAAGATATCATAAGGCTAGCAGGAAGAAGGCGCATCGTAATCACAAGCGATCACGGAGAACTCTTCGGAGAGCATGGACTGTATAATCACCCATGCGGGGTAAGAGTCCCAGAGCTTATAGAAGTCCCTTGGTGCGTAGTCGCTACTTGAACGCATAAACGCAGAAAGTACTCCCCTCAAAACTCCTGATTTCTTTAAATCCAACATGTCTTAACAACCTACTCAAAGTCTTAGGATGCAACACATGCACATGCGTCTCATCCAAAGTAGCGCAATTATCATAGCAGATAACACTCTGAATGAAGATGCCCCCCTGCGGTTTCAACACCCTGTAAGCCTCCCTGAGAGCCAAAGTGTAGTCTATGATATGCTCCAACGTCTCTAGCATGACTACAGCATGGAAACTCCTAGGAGGAAACAGAAGGTACGTAGGACTCATAACGTAAAACTCCGCCTCCTCAACCCTATCAGGAAGGCTTATAATATCTACACCAACATAATCGACATCTTTGAAATTGTCCTTAAGATAGTTATAAAGCAAGCACTTCCACGCTCCTACATCCAATAACCTAATCCTCTTGAACCTCTCTAGGAGTATCTTAAGAAACTCCTCGAACTCCTTACGCCTAATCAGCATAAGACCCCAACCATACTTCTTAGCCTCCTCCCTAATCCTCCCAAGATACTCGCTCACCTGCAACCCCCGAAGCACAAATCGAATATATCTGAGAAAAAGGTTTACTACCACAGGGTGATACCGTGTGCGGATACTTCCTAGGAGAGCTATTCTATAAATGCGCAAGGAAGGTCATCGCAACAACCCCTAGCCCACTACACAAGCTCATCAGAGCCTTACTGTTCGGAGTAAGAAGCTGGTTCTTCGATGTCTGGTACGAGCCCACAACCTTAGAAGAACTCCGACAAGCACTAGAAGGATTCAAGAGCCTTCTAGAGGAGCACGGAATAGAGTACCTACCCGACTCCTTCGACTGTGACGACTTTGCGATGAGCTTCAAAGTCTACTTCGCACTAGAGCGCAAGAAGAATAGCGTAGGCTTAGCACTAGGCGTAATAAAGCAGAATGGAAAGGTCTTAGGAGGGCACGCATGGAACATAGCAATACTAGAGGACGGCAACCTAGTCTTCATCGAGCCCCAGACCTTCGAGACCTTCACGGGTAATATCTCCCCTGACGGGTTCGAGTACGAGCTTATGGCCGTCATCTGGTGATACCATGAGTGCGGAGAACTCCACCCTCTATATAATCTTCACAGTCTTTTCATCAGTCATTACAACCCTATTAGCATGGATTCTTAAGAAGATTACATCGATAGAAGCAAGGATAGGCGTTCTCGAAGAGCGGATGTCATGGATCATCAAGCTTATGAACAATAAGACCGAGCACCACACCAATTAGATACATCATACAAACCATGACAACAGCCTCCCCATAAACGCATATAAGCAGTCGCACGATAATATCAGAACGTGAGTTCGGAACTAGGATACTTCAACATAGAGCAGAGGGTACTGCAAGCGATCGCAGAACTAATCATAAACGCAAAAGGAACCTGCGTATGCATCTACCCAAAGAAGATCGCAAAACTCGCAGGATTGAGACTCACACCAGTATCCCTCTCAGTAATACACCACATCCTAAGAGACCTAGAAGCCAAAGGACTAATTCAATTCTGGAGCTACAAGAACCGCAAGTACCGCTACCTCATAACAAAGGACTCCCCATTATGGGTAGAGATAAAACAGAAAGTTAGTGAGCACTAGCTACTCACGCCCCCTTTTTTGCCCTCTAACATCTACGCCCCTCCCCCTCATCGGGTGTTAGAGGGAAACTTAAACCGCTGCAAATTTGCATGCCCTCTAACACTCGGAGATAAAAGAAAAGCTTAAATACCAAACGGAAGTAAATTTCCATCGGTGATGGGATGGGGAGGAAAAAAGTGATATGGGTAAGGTTCAAAAAGTCGGCCATATTAGGTAATTGGAGTTCCGAGAATGTCCCCGTGCATAATTTCTACTACCTCAGCAGGCGAATCCCTAGACGTGACTTCATGGAACTATACAGAGCGGGAGCCCTAACACCTATGGACGACCCATACTGCGAGATAACCTTCCGAGGTACAACCGTATGGATCGTAGATATAGAGAAGGCAAAGAGCCTAGGTTTCGAAGTAATCATAGAGGGGGGAGAAAGGCATGCCTAGATCCACATCCACTATGGAGAACATCATCGCCCTAGTAAGCCTACGCTTCTTCAACCAGTACGTCACACCCAAGGACGTAGCCAGCTTCCTGAAAGTATCCGACAGGCAAGCACGGGAGATACTGAGAAGAATGATAGAGAAAGGGCTCGCAGAGTACACAGGATCATACGGAGTATATCACATAACGGGACTGCACGAGAAGAGCATAGAAGTCATCAAAATCCTTCTAGAACAGATCTGGGAGGTTCTCAACGAGTGCATAATCAAGGGGGTGAAGATGGTATGGGTGTCCTAGAGTGGGGGAGCATAAAAGTACCGAAGACCGTCCTCAACCTCGTGGATCAACTCGCTAAGACCGAGGGAGTACCTAGGCACGTAATAATAAGCAAAGCCCTGCAAGCGTACATGATTTCTCAAAAGAACGTAGGAGGCATCATAAAGGGCAGGGAGCACGTGAAAGGCAAGAAGACACCGAGGAACGTATGGTATGCATGGAAACTCATGCTATCCTACTGCGAGCTGAGGATAGCTGTAAGGTATAGGAAATGCCTCCCTCCCCCAGTAATAGAGCGCCTAATCAAGAGCTTTAGCGGGACAATCTTCCAACTGAGAGAGCGCCTTAAGGTGATCACCCCAAGCGAGATGGAGGAGCTATCAAAACTCCTAAAAGCCTACATCTCGAACCCAAGCAACAGCACCCTATTCCCCTTAAACGACTTCGTAAGAGACATCTTCTTCAGAGTCTTACAGAGATGAGGGCGGGATCATGGAAGCGATCAGAAACATAATAAGGAACATCCTACTGGCCCTAGCCCTCCTACTGTGGGTCTATAGCTACTACAAGATGCTCTGCTACCTCTTCAAGGCGATCAGGAACGCTAGGAGGGGAAAGGATGCACCATAAGGACATCCCCGTTATAATAGCCATAATCATAGTATCCATCTACGCCCTCTTCATAATCCATCAGCTACACATAGCAGTAAACAAAACATTAAAAGTAGCAGAGCAGAAGACACGAACACCACAACCACTACTAGAGCTTCAGCTTAAGATCCGAAGCTTCACAAACTTACTCTTCAGCATACTCTACATCATAATAATCGTGTATGCAATCATGTACATCTTATGGATAATCCTCTCAGGGTGATAGCATGTTCGATATAGTAGGGGCTATAAAGGCAATACTAATGATAACAACGCTCTTCACGATAGGACTGCTAACATGGGTCATAATAGGCTTGGTAGTGAAGTACGCTATAAAAGGACTAATCAAGCTATGCGAAAAACTCTGCGAGAGCCTACGCTAGCCTCAGACGGGAGGCGGAGGTCTGTAGCGTCCCATAAGCCTCGTCTTTAACGTGCTCATCTTTATTGCCCGCATCAGTTGATTAACGAACGTCTCTACCTTCTTCTGCTTCTCATCAGGGAGCAACTCTGGATGAGTAGCATCTAGGACTGTAGAGACTATGTTAGCAAGCTCTAGCCTCAAATCCTCGTCCTTAATGCCTCCAGACATGTAAACGTCCCTGAGGAAGAATATCGTGCTCGCTACATCCGTGCGCACCGCAGGATCATCTATGTCACTAATTAACGACAACACTATCGCTTGCAGGCTCATCTCCTACCCTCCCTTCCGACCATCTCGAATTCTTCTAACACCTTAACTATCGCACGCATTAAAAGATCTTGTGGTGTAGCCCCGATCTCCTTGCAGATCTTAAGAATCCTCTCGTACACCTGATTCGGGACTAAAACCCTAAGCTCCCGAGCCATGCTCCTCTCCCGCTTCGTATTCCGCAATAGACTCTTCTATTTCTTTCTCCTCCTCCTCCGCCCTCTCCATCCGCTCCCGCTCCCTCTGCCTTATCGTAGGATGCGGTCTCGGGAACTTGAAGAGCTTGTTCTTACGAAGCCATGCTATCTTAACCCACAACTCCTCAGGTATGAAGATCCGCAGAGTCCACACAACCATCAAACCCTTAGCATTATCCTGCTCAACCTCCCCAATATCCGTGTTAGCCTCGTAGCTTATCCCCAACCCCTTAGCGATGATAGCACGGTACCTATACCTCCAGAAGCCCTCAACCTGCCCAAGCTCACGAAGTATGTAGTCTAGCAGATCCCGCTTAGCCATGAAGATCTCGCTCGGATGCGGTTTGAAACGCAATCGATGTCCTATTTCTTTCCCTGAGACAGTACTTCGCACCATGATCCCATGTTACTGATTACACACTCTGAAATATATACTAACGTTTGCACTCTTCAGGATGCAGGAGGGAAGGTAGGACATGCCCCTGTATCGAACTGGTATAGACATGTTTAAGAAATACCAGAGCAAGTACAACCCCACAGTCGTAGGCACTAGATTTACTGACGTTCAGGGAGTAGCTCTCGACAGGGCTCAGGCAGGTCTCAACACCGTCCACACCGTGAGAGAGCTTGTCAGGCCCATCCTTGACGAGTATGGAATAACTGGAGGCCAGAGGGGTACTTACCTAGCGTTCGCCCTGAAGCTATGGAAGCACATCAACAGGAGCAGAGGAGAGAGCGCTAAGAAGTTCGCAGATGGACTAAAGTCCTACTTCGTAACCGCTTTTGGACTAGACCCTGCGATATTGGACGAGATCATACAGGTCGTAGCTGGTTGGGTAATGCCCTACTAGACTCCCCGAGTGAGCCCCTAAACATCGAGGTAATCTTTTTCTCTTTTTCTTCACTCATTCTCTCACAGGTATGAGGTTAAGTATTGTCACGGGCAAGGCAACCTCCTTGATCAACGTCTCAAAAGACATAGCATACGTAGCGCAGAAACTAGGCCACGCACCAAGAATCCTAAACTACATAGAATCGCTAACCTCCCTAGCGAGACTAAGCGATGCTGTAATACTCGTCTACCCCGCATCCCCTTTGTTCTGCGGAGAATACATGCTCATCTACAGGGATCTGAGAGTCCACTACAACATCCCCGCACTATACTACACCATGATCGAAGGAAAGCCTAGGAGGTTTCATATAGCGCCTTGGATGTTGCGGGACGTAGAGTTCGTAGCATGCTCTAGGTACGTCAGGGACAAGCTGATGGATGCGGGCTTCAGAGTCAGGGCAGTAGTACATCATGGACTAGTCAGGGAGGTAGTCGAGGAAGCTAGAAGACTAGTCCCCATCGCAGAGAAGCACCTAAGGGCTAGATACGGGGATAAAGTAATCTTCGGAGTAGTCTCGCACTCTCACGTCCGCAAAGGACTAGATTACTTAGCGCAGGCTGTAAGAATACTATCGCAGAAGCGCAAAGACTTCATAGTGCATCTAGTTACTAATCCTGAGGCAAAGCGCAAGTTCGTAGACGTTCCTAACGTGTATGTGGACGTTGTATTCGGGACAAGAAGCAGGGAGGAGATCCTAGCATTCATGGGCGCTATAGACTTCCTAATAATGCCCTCATTAGCGGAGGGCTTCGGGCTTCCAATCATAGAGTCGAACGCTATGGGCACCCTCGCAATTCATGGAGCGTTCCCCCCGCTAACCGAGGTCTCCGATCTTAAGAACAACATAATCTTCGAGTACCGTGACAAACGCTTCGTCAACACAGGGGAAGGAATAGAGTACGAATTCCACATCTACGATCCAAGAGACCTTGCTAGCGCTATGGAAGAGGCCATAGAGCTAAAACTCAAACACAGATCGGAATTGGAGGATCGCAAAGAGAAAGTCAGGCAGGCACTAGATAGGTTCGATGCGGAGAGACTATACACAAGGCTCATAAGCTACGTAACATAATGTTAGAGGGACAACGCAGGAACAGCTACAGCCTTCGCCCTCTAACAACCACATATTTTTAGTGCTTGCACATCATAGGACATGGGACTAGAATGAGCATCACAGACGTACTATATCAGAAGAGGAAATACTGGTCTAAAGTACTCAAAGAGACTGCAATCTGGGCAAACTACCAGAGGTCATTAGACACAGAAGGGATATTCTCGGAGTGGGCATGGGCAGAAAGCATGTTCTTCATCTGGATGAATATATCGAGCTTATTCATATTTGGACTGGAGCCTTATGAACTGGAACCACTAGACCCAGAGTTTAGCATCGAGTTACCATCGTTAGAAGAGTTCCTACAAGGCATCAAGCTAAAGTTCAAATCAGAAACAGTTGGGGAGGCATACAAGGAGTTCAAGTGGGACTACTTCCAAGAGGAAGTACCTCCAGTCCTAGACTTCGAGACCTTCCTTGCGGATACTCTATTCGCAGAATACCTCCAGTACCTGCTTAAGCAGAAAGAGCGAAAGATGCGAGTAGGCTATAGCGTTGTAGGAGAATGCTATGTAGACCCCCCAGTTATCCGTGACCTCATAAGAGCTACCTTATACGAGCTTGCTAAGAGGAGGATTGATTTTGAAAGAATAAGAAAGCTCTACAGGATAGCAATAGACAAGCTAGGAATAGCGGAGGGAATAATAGAAGCGATCTATAACCGCTTAGCCCTGCACTTCCAAGTGCTCTTCAACAACTTCATCCTAGACTACAACTTATTGAACTACTCTAGGCTATGCGCTAGAGGCTCAAAGAGAACCACATTCACTATAACCACATGGAGGGGAGAGACATTCAACGTAAAAATTAGCAGATTCGATGAGTTGAACATGGGATTCATCCTAGACATTACCCCCCTCAACCTAGGGATTCTCATGCCCCGAAAATCGGTCTATAAGCCATCCCCGAGGGCTACCGCTAAGAAGGGAACGACTATACCATCGTACTTCATAGATTGGAAAGTAAGGAGGATGGTATCGAGATACAGGGCCACAGGAATCGGGTTCGGAAACTATCAGAGACCAGAAGAAGCCTTCGAGTTCCACAAGAGCGAGAGGGCAGACCACTATCACCAACTGAGGGAGTTCTACAGGCACATCGATAACCTCGTAGAGAACTTGCTCGCTAACAAGAACATAGACAAGTACCGACTCAACATGTACAAGAGAGCGGTAGCGATGCTTATAGGGCATAAGAAGAAGCGTCACAAGTGGGGCTACTCCGCATTCAAAGACATGAGCGAGGAAGAGTTCAAGGAGTTCTGGCTAGAGTACTGGTCTAAGCAAGGGTTGGACATAAATATCCTTAATGAACTATATGACTCGGTGATCAGATGGATTCAACCACTAAGACAAAGACTAGGAGATCTAGGAAGAAGACTAGCACAGAGACGCAAGCAGTTAGCCCAAGCGCTCCTATAGCAGAGATACCCTCGGAACTTAGAAGCAAGATGCAGGATCTGATGTCAGAACTCATCTTCGATGCTCAGGAGGTAGGCTTCTGCTTAGCGGAGCTAGAGTGTGACAAGAGAAGCGAGTGCGAGCTAGTCAAAAAGACCAAGCAACTCGTAAAGAGAATACGTGAGTTGTTCGAGCTACAAAGAGAGCTAACGAGGCTAAGGGGTAGATCCTCAGGAGGAAGTAACATATACGCATAAGCATATCTAGAACGCACGCAACTTTTTTACACGATACAATATGAGTATCCGCAGACTGAGGTTAGACTCTATAATCCCTCCCGTGCGCTTCAGATTCGATAATGCGATCATCACGATATACGAGGTTCTCAAATCGCAACTAGTTAGCGGAAAGACTTGGTACCATGTAACGCTAGACAT
>Ga0190312_1000456_pt1 | contig 12836 bp, 17 predicted proteins | sample 487007910_MG_FD_165046 | JGI IMG/M metagenome (GOLD analysis project Ga0190312, IMG submission 165046) | Hydrothermal vent sediment bacterial communities from Southern Trench, Guaymas Basin, Mexico - 4870-07-9-10_MG | ecosystem: Environmental > Aquatic > Marine > Hydrothermal vents > Sediment ... | reverse complement strand
TTGGAAATGAAGAATACGACGACATAATACCCTTATTAACTAAAAAGTATAGTGAAGTATTCTGGATCAATGACAATTACACTTTAATTGAATTAGGCAGCAAAGAAAAGCTATGGGTTATTGGGAGTAAAGGGGTTTTAGATAGGCCTACACGATGGCAGAGAAAGAACATTCCAAACATAGAGGAAATATATAGGAAAAGAACTGAAACATTAAGAGAACTTCTAGTTAAAGGTAAGACTTCAGGTTTCACAACCATACTTCTCATACACTACCCCCCAACATACACTACGTTAGTAGGAGAACCTAGATATGCTTGGCCAGAAATGGCCTCTTTTAAAATGGAGAAGGTTTTAAGACAAACAAAACCTGACATAGTGATACATGGACACTCCCACAACTCTAAGAAAACATTTACTATGATAGGTCCGACTAGGGTTTATAATGTTTCTCTTCCAGCAACAAAGAAAATAACGATAATTCCGATAAAATGGGGGTTATTAGGCTTCTTCTAAGCACGGTGTGTAGAGTGTCGTACAGGTTCATAGATGAAGTTTTAAGAATAATAAATGAGATGAGGGGATTAGAGGGATACAGGAGGTTCTTCTCTAAAGATGTACTTAATTCTGAAGGTAGGAAGAGAGTGGAAAAAATAGCCAAGCTAACAATTGAAAAGTGTAAGCGCACGAAAACATACTTGGTTAAGGTTAGGAAAGAACCAACGTATGCTAACGTTATGAAGTATTTTGAAGAAGTAATTAGATGTCTTGAAGAATTAGAGCTCAGCCCATGGGAGTAACATCATGTTTCAGCCTATCGTGTTTTCTCTTCATAGCCTGAAACTGTTCTTCTAACAAGGAGTCTAATAAAAGTATTTGCATTACTATACTGCTAAATTATAAATAAAGGCAGTAACACTATAGACAAAATACCGCTTAAATATATTCCATCAAATGTTCCTGCACCGCCAATACTTACCACTGGTGCATAAAGTTTTTCCCAGTCCTTAACTAAATGAAGAATATCTGCTCCTATAAGAACACCTAACGTTCCACCAATATAGGCTACAGGTACAGCGTAGGCTATTGGTATGGCTAGTGATGAAACAATAGATGCTGATGAGAAAGCCGAAACCAATGGGGGAATAAAAGCAGGCATAACTATTCCTACACCTTTAACGGGTCTAGCTAGGATGTAGGATATTATGGTAACGAGAAGTATAACCGTAACTACTGCAAGCAATACGCGTTGATAATAGGGGAAAGTAAGTATTTTGAAAATGAGGAATAGCGAAATTAGTATGGGAATTACAGCTCCGCCAACATTAACAGCTATAATCATTACCCTGCGTCTTCTAATAAACGTAGGTATAGTGTAGGGTATTCCGAAGAAAGCAATATACCTTATGGAAGGTACTTCTATTTCCTTAACAACCCTGTAAACAGGGATATTGACTATGCTTAAAGCTGCTGAGAAGAAAATAACAGCGAAAGCTAGGAGAACGCTTTCTGAGAAACGGAAACCTAATGTTCTAAACAAGGTTATGAAGGCTGAACTATACCAGAAGAACATCGTTAAGAAAATGAATACTCCGAAAATAATCATCAATAAGAACAGTAAACTATGGAATGGGGTGTAAAATATTATTTTCTCTTCATCCTCTTCGTAGAAGTTTTCTCCCATAAAATATCCTCTAATATGCTGTTTCAAAACATTATTTTGGTACGAAACTAATATCTATTTCGGGAAGTGGTGAAAGTGGTTGTAAACGAGATCGTTGAGGCTTTTATTCTAAGCGGTTTCGCATACATAAAACCTGGATGCATGCACAGGTTTTCAGAACATAAAGAACTGATGGATTACCTTACCTTAGGACCTAAACTCTATAATGTTTTAGTTAAAGCAAGCGAAATAGGTGAAAAAGTAGCTTCAGGGAAAATAGGTGCTCCATCAGCAGGTCTTGGCCGCTTGCTTTCAGACGCAATAAAAGCTATTGGAGGAAGACTTACAAAAAATAAGGTCTTCTACGATGCTATAGTGTCGCTTACAATAACCGCTATAGCCGCATCCCATGCTTCAACAGTACATAAGAGAAAGATAAGTGAAAGCCATATCGAGAAAAGCTTAAGACTATTTTTAGCATCGTCTACAGGGAAAGATTCATCAGCACTGCTACATATTACTAGAACCATTGGACCTACAAAATATGTTTCACTATTTAACAAAGCCGATTACACAAGAACAAGAGTTGAAATGGAGGATATTTCGCTTTACGAAATATTCTACACACTATCCCCTACCAGCATTTCTCTAAAAGCTCTACTAGAATTCACGCCAATAGTTAACACTATTAAAAACATTAAGAAATACTATGAGAAGCTTAGAGATGTAAATAGTGCATTAGTTTCAGCATACATATCAGAACTCCTAGACTTGGAAAAACCACCGCTATGGGCCAGAAAAGAGTTAGAGTACATACTAAGTGAAGGAGCGATGGTAAGTAAAACCTCGGCCAAGAAACTTTTCGAAATAGATAGAAAAATGAGAAAAGAAAAAATAGAGTATAATGAACTACTTCCCATACTAACCACAGCTTCAGCTATAAGCCTCATACTCAAATATATAGCATAACTTCCTCATGAGGTGTTGGTGAGCATGAAAATAGAAGTTAATGTGGAAAAACTACTAGCAAAACTAGGTAGCATAGGTATGTCTGAAAAAATGATATACACTATGTTACTGAAGAGCGCTAGTGAATTACCAGTATGTTTAACAAAAGGTCTTCCGGAAAAATGTATTGCAGACGTAGTTTTATGGGCAATAGTATATTCTAAAATTAAAGGCTTTGACATAGAATACTACTTAAATAAGATCGTAAGAGAGTACTTAGAGAAGCTAATCTAACAATTCTTCACGTAATTCCCTAAATATCCCTATACGACAGTGTATTAGGTAAGATTAGAGGCTACAGTTATAAAACATGGTGTTTTCACCTATTTGGTAGCGAAAAATATTTGTCTACTCAATATAGTATAGTTAGCGGTATAGTTTCTTGAAAAATGTACTTAGCAGAATTAGGTTCAAAGTAGATCTAGTAGCTGAGTATGAGGGTAAAAAGCTTCTAGATAGGCAGCTTGCAAGCCTTCTAAAAATAATTGACGAAGAAGGTTCAATACTTGCAGCATGTAAAATACTTAAAATACCGTATTCAAGAGCTTGGGAGTCCTTAGCTAGAATTGAAAGAATATTAGGGTTGAAAATTATTGAAGCAAGAAAAGGTGGGGCCAGGGGAGGAGGAACAAAACTAACATCGCTTGGTAAAGAACTTCTAAACTACTACTTAAACCAGTTTAGGAAAATCGGCGTTTTTGAGGAAAAATATGTTAAACCTGAAATGCCCGAGTTAACAATTATTGGAAGCCATGACCCAGTATTGGAGAAGATAATTGAGATTCTTAAGACTAAGGGCTTGGTTAAGAACATTGAGGTTTCATGGGTTGGTTCAGCAGGAGGATTAGCTTCTATAATGCTTAATGAAGCAGATATTGCTGGAACACACCTATACGACCCTGAAACGGAAACATACAATATACCATACCTTAAAAAGTACTGGTTAGAAAACAAAGTGGTCGTTATTAGAGGATATAATAGGGAGCTTGTATTCGCCTTTAGAAAAGATGTAGAATTCAAGGGTGTTGAAGACCTCTTTACAGGGAAACTTAGGTTAGCAAATAGGGTCTTAGGTTCTGGAACTAGATCCTACCTGGACAACCTGCTTTACAGAGTATCTTTGAAACTCGGGGTGAATCAGAGTAAGATCCCCGATATTATCCCCGGATATAACATCGAATATAAGACCCACTATAACGTAGTTAGAGCTATTATAGAAGGTAATGCAGATGTTGGTTTAACTCTAAGATATGTTGCTGAACAATATGGCTTGAAATACAAGCATGTTTGCTGGGAGAAATACGATTTTGTTATTAGGAAAAGCAGATTAAATAGGAAATCTGTAAAACTTTTTATAGAAACTATTAAAAGAGAAAATGTGAAAAAGTTAGTAAACAGTTTAGTAGGTTATAGAGTAGATGAAAATATTGGGAAAATAATTTACTCCTAAACTACAGCTTCTTAGCTTCTTCAAGAACATACTTACCAAAATAATTCATCATTTCAAACCCCTTCTTACCTGGGAAAACCAGTATGAAATGTTCTATTCCAACATCAACATATTTTCTCATTTGCTCTAAAACATCATTTGAAGTACCTTTTAACGCGTTTTCTATGTAAAGTTGCTGAATTACGTGTTGTAGCTTATTACCCTTAGGAATGGTTTCTAAATATTCTTTCAATATGGTTTCTGCTTCGTCTCTTGTTTTACCTATGAAAACATATAGTTCAAACGTTTTCTCTAACTCTTCAAAACTCCTGTTTATTTCTCTACAATACTTCCTAAGAACGTCGAGTTTATGTTTAACTTCTTTAGGGCTTAAAGCACCGTAATTCCATCCATTAGCTTCTCTAGCAACAATTTTCAACATTACTTTTTCACCTCCAGTACCTACAATTACTGGTGGGTGAGGTTTTTGAACAGGCTTAGGTTCGAAAGGTGCGTTCTCGAGGCTAAAGTATTTACCTTTAAAACTTACCTTACCCTTACCTGTCCATAGAGTTTTCATAAGCTTTACAGTTTCTTCAAACATTTCTATCCTAGTTCTAAGAGGGGGCATAGGTAAACCGTAGGCTTTAGCTTCATCTTCATACCATCCAAGACCAAGCCCCATAGTGAATCTCCCATTAGAAACCCTATCCACCATAACAGCTAACTTAGCTAAAATCACAGGATGCCTGTACAAAACATTAGAAACCATTGTTCCAAGCCTTATCCTCTCAGTTTTCTCAGCTAAAATCGATAAGAGAACCCAACCTTCTAGCGTAGGTTTTTCGCAGCTCAACTGCCATGGCATTAAATGATCTTCAACCCATAGTGAATCATAGCCTAAATTTTCTGCTTGAATCCCAAAACTCAGCGATTCCTCAACATCAACATTGTAAATCGGTAAAACAACGCCTATCTTAACCATGTCTAGCACCAAGAATTAAAATAGCTTAGTATGTTTAAATTTTACTCATAAACAACCTACTATAACTTAATATAAAATTTATATATTAATTTATATAGTTTATATTATTGACTTACGAAGGTATTTCAAATGACGAAAACAATAGCAATAAAAGATTCTGCATATAAGAAGCTCAAGGAAATAAAGGATAGAATTAAAGCCGAAAGTTATAGTGAAGTAATAATGTTTCTGATAGAAAACTACGAGAAATTCAGACTACTAAAAATCAAGGCTATCAGTAATGAACTCAAATTAAGTGATGATGAAGTTGAGAAAGTAAAGAAAGTAATAAGTGAACTTAGGGAAAGGAAGTGGTGGTAAATGCTGAGCGGCGTCTTAGACACTTCGATAATAATTGAAATCTTGGATAAAGCAAATCATAGTCTCCTTAAACACGTATTGAATAGGTATGAAATAATTTACATACCATGGATTACAATGTACGAATATCTTTATGGACATAAATACCTGAACAAACCTATAGGTGTGAGGAAAAAAGCATTAGAGGAATTAGGAATAATAATCTGGATGAACCAAGAGATCTTGGCGAAAGCTCTTGAACTCGATATTAACCTACATAGGAGAGGTAAGCCAATACCTTTCTCGGACATTCTAATTGCAGCTATAGTTTTTTATTTAAACGCTGAACTAGCAACATTAGATGTGAGACATTTTAAGGATATCCCCGGCATAAAAGTATATATTCCTAGGAGCTTCATTCATTCAGCTCCTAGCTGAGATCTTCACGATATTTTCTTCGAACACTACTAGGCCTTGAGATGTAAGTTTTTTAGCTGCCATAACAACCCAGTATGGGTGTACTTTTAGTTTATCAGCTAACTCTCTTACTGTAGCTGTTTTACTTTTACGTATGATTTCTAGTAGCTTATATGAGATATTATCTATTATGACCTCAGGATGCGTGTTAATGTAGTCAACAACCTTTATTGCTTCATCAATACTTATTCCCAAAGTTTTAGCTACATCCCTAACCCTAATCGTTAACGGAAATTCTCCCTTCCTCTTCTCTCTCTTAGCTTTAAGATACTGTAATGCTAAGTTCTCCATCTCTCTCTCATATTCTTCAACACCAACTTCTTCGATTCGTGTTAGTGCGTGAATATTTATTGTCAAAACAATCTTATTTGAGATTAAACTGTATTTTTTAGTTACGCGGCCTCCGGTACTTTCAGTTTCGACTTTAACTAAGCCAGCATTTACAAGGTCTTCTAGGTGTGAAAGAACAGTTGAAATTTTAACTTTAAGTTTTTCAGCGAGCTCAGAAGCTGTTAACGGTTTTCCTTCAGAAAGTATTTTAAGTATTTCAAGTTTAGGTCCACTGTTTAGAACGTTAATTATTCTTCTAACAATTAACTGCCTATCTTCAGGAATAACTAATGCTTCAGTAGAGTTCATTTCCTAATCCCTATTTGGAAACCTCCGCCAGAAACATCTATGCCCAATACTAGCTTCTTAGAAGCTTCATCAAATCCTTCATCAACATATGTTTTTGTTTCAGAAGCTCCCCCTAAAGATAACACATTTACACCATTAACTTCCACGGTGCCTCCACCACCTGAGATAGCAGCATCAACTTTTACTTTAGCACCTACGTTCTCTACGTCTATTCTTCCTCCACCACCGCTAATATCGATGACAATCTTTGCTTCTCCTACATAGTCGCCGTAACTTAGTTTTCCTGAAAATCCTCCACCAGAAATGTTAATGCTTATAGTTGAGTTTCCTAGATTACTAAGATCTAACTCTACACCTCCACCAGTTACTTTAAAGTCGCATGCTTCTACGTTTCTAGCGTCAATTTTAACAGATAAACCTCCGCCGCTAATAATACTGGAAACTTTTCTAACAAGCTTCGGTGGTACATAAACTTTCGCTACATAGCCTGAAATAGTTACATGCAGTACATTATCTATAAATTCTATGTTGTATTCTTTTACAGCAGGTTTCCTGAAGAACGGGAAGAACATTGGAGGCTCATATATTTCAACCTTAACTTCATTTTCCTTCTCAGACTCTAAAATTTCAGCTCCACCACTACTAACATCTAACACTACTTCGAACTCCTCAGAAACATTGTACGTTTCCGATGTCACATATTTCAACTTACCAGTAAATGGGAATTGAAACATAGCCTCCGGTATTTCAGCGGGCTTAGCTACAGAATATGCTACTATTGGCGCTACTAAACCTAGAATTATTGAAGCCAATACAACTATACCAACTACTTCCTCCTTCCTTAAAACCATACTACATCACCACGCCGTGAACATGAAAGGTAAAGCCATTAAGAGCGGTATAAGCGAAAGCACTATTAGCGGCAATATAACTGAAGCTAAACCCCTACCTAAGCTTACACCATAAGCTTCCGATACCCCTACTGAAGCAACAATAATCCATAGTATTGCTGAAACTAATAATCCAACCATAAGTAAACCTATCGAGACAAGGAAGTTAGTAAATAACCCTATAAACCCTAATATTACGTAGATGAAGAATGAAACAGTAGCATAACCTAAAACAGTAAATGCTTTCTCAACATCACCTTTACCTCCAAAGATTTTAGCAAAAACATGAGTTAGTAGTCCCAAAATAAACCATAATATTACACTGCCAATAACCATACCTGCAACAGATACTAACCCTAGGAAAGCAGATAAGGCACCACCTAAACCTCCTATCAGCGACGATGCAAGACCCATAAACCTAATTGCGACATTAGCTATCGTTACTAAAGATAGAGCAGCCATCATTACTAGGAGGATAAGTGTTGGCTGCAGTAATCCTCTTTTCTCAGCGAAAATTATTTTAAATGTCTGCCTAGGAGATACTATTAAGCCACCTAAATCAGCAAGCAAGTCAATCAATGGTTTCACCTTACATTAAAGAAAAATCTAATCATATATAAACTTTTCTCTGATTCAAATCGTAGGTTTAGTTACGTTAATCCATAAATGAACCCACCTATTATGATATGCTAATTCACCATGCTCATTAATAGTCCATAGTTCAAAAATTAATCTAACATTAGTCCCTGTCCTATTAAGAGACACCGTTATGGGGATGGTAATGTTTGAATTATGGTTTAAAAGAACCTCATAGCACCAAACAGGTTCAACATCAGCTGGTATAGTTTCATTTACAAAAGTTGTCATGTTACCTATTTTCAAAAATACAACGTACCACATAGGGTACCCCATATGATTACCTAGGTAAATGTAAAGCTTGAATTTCTCACCAACAATAACCTCAGTTGGATAGTCACCAATCTTCATTTTTGGCCCTAAAAGCCCAATCTCAGAGAATGGTTCAACAACTCTACTTGAAACATAAACTTGAGCTATAGCGAAAACGCCAATAACAATTATTAAAGCTAAAACAACAGCAAAAACTTCAGGATCTGTAAGTAAGCTCTTCCTCGCTGAAGCACTAGGATAAACCCTATGCTTACCTCTAACCCTAACCCATAAACGCCATATACTATAACGGTACCGAGTGTAAAAAACTACAAGGAGACCTATCAAAATCACTGCTGAAACTAAAGATATTATAGTATAGGTTAGCTGAGCATTTGCAGCAGCTTCCCCTAAAATAGTTGCTTCCTTCGTTACACTAGAAAGCCTACCTACAATATCCGCTACTTCCCCTTTTCTCGCTAAAACCAATAACTTGTTAAAACGGCTAATAAGCTGTGAAACATTAGCTCCTTTCTCGCTAGCTTCCAAAATAGCCTTATACGCCTCTAGGAAGTATTTACCATAATCACCATAGATTACTAGGTATACCAAGACCTAGTCCTCACGTTGGCTCAATTGCATGTAAAACGTTATCGAAAATAGTTATTTAAATGTTAAGCTATAATCACATAATGTAGTTTAAGAGGAAAAGGTTTTGAAAGACATAGAAGAGGTCATTAGGAAAATAGCTAAAGAGAAGAAAGGTGCGGGTCTTTCAGAGTTTATTAAGGAGGTAGCTTTAAGAGCTAAAATAGGTTACGATAAAGCATCATACTACACCTATTTAGCATGGAAGAAGGGGATAATAGATATATTACCTGAAAAACTCCCTAAAACATTTCCACAATACTTCCTAAGCATGGAATCACTATGGTTCCACATATTACTTGCTTTCATAGTTTCAACAATAATGCTCGCACTATATGTTACAAAGCCGCCCTTAATCTATCTTAGATACGTTTTTGGAAGCCTATACGTACTTTACGTTCCAGGAGCTGTTCTTCTCGAAGCACTATATCCTAGAGGAGAAGAGTTAGAGCCATTAGAAAGATTAGCGCTAAGTATAGGCTTAAGCTTAGCTCTTGTTCCCTTAGTTGGTTTAGTTCTAAACTATACTCCATGGGGTATTAGGCTAGTCCCCATAATAATTTCCCTTGCGCTACTAGCCTTATCACTAGCAATAATAGCTCTTTACAGAAAATATACGTATTTCAAACTTAAATTCCTAACCTGAACTAAGACCTATGAGGTAAAATAGTGTTTTTAACACATAACACTACTTGTATAGTAGATTTAGCTAACTCATGCGAAAATTTAAACCGCGGAGGCATTAAAACATGGAACCCATGTATAAGCGTCACTAAGCTATTAGGATAAGCGTAGTCAACGGGAAAATATTTACTGAAAAGTTGAGGAACTACTAGTTAAAGAAAAATGTCATTGGCATCTACGTTCATGGAATCCCATTTAGGAGATACTCCGTATCACCGAACATGGTTAAGGAGTTCGTTTATGGTAATCTAATATCTTTAGGAGTAGTAAAGAGTGTAGATGACGTTGAAAAAGTAGAGCCTATAAATAATGTTGTTAAGGTTCATTTGAAAATTAAGCCTCAACTGTTTGAGAAATTAGCAATGAGCTACGGAGTTCTTTGTGAAGAAAAACAATTAACATGTACATTAAGGTGAAATCCGATGCTAAAATATCAGCAATAAGCATACTTGAGGCCTTAAAGAAATTCCATGAAAAAGCATATGTTTTCAAACTTACAAGCGGTGTACACTCAGCAGCGCTCTTCAGAATAAACACTATCGAACCTATGATCTATATAGAGGATATTGGAAGACACAATGCAGTAGATAATATTGTAGGTTGGGGTTTTCTAAGAAACATAGATTTCAGTAAAACATTTATTTTAACCTCAGGTAGGGTTTTCCTAGACTCCGTTATTAAAGTGACCAAAGCAGGAATATCAATAATAGTTTCAATAGTTTCCTAAGTTCGCACTAACACTTAACGCAGTACTTTATGCTGAACGAAACAATATTACGCTGATAGAGTTCGCTAGAGGAAGAAAATTTAACGTATATTCATGTTATTGGAGAATTCTTGACCTAAAAACATAACCTAATCCTAAGTGGGAAGTATAAAATTAAATAGTTGATAATTATTAAGAAATGTTAGACAATAGTACGGTGTTCTAATTGAACAACGATAATACATTTGAGGAACTGCTTGAAATACCTAAAAGGATAATTAATGAAATAAGCAAGGTTATTGTCGGTAAAAGAAAAGTTATCGAAGGAATTACTGTAGCCCTTTTAAGCGAAGGACACGTTATAATAGAGGGATATGCTGGAACAGCGAAAACCATGATGGCAAAAGCATTCGCTAGAACAATAGGTGGGATATTTAAGAGAATACAGTTTACACCGGATACGCTACCATCAGATATTACGGGTTTCTACATTTACACGATTACGGGTGAAAGAAGGTTTCAGGAAGGCCCAATTTTTGCGAACATAGTTTTAGCAGATGAGATAAATAGAACAACGCCTAGAACACAAGCAGCTCTCATAGAGGCAATGCAGGAAAAACAAGTAACTATAGAAGGAGTAACCTATAAGCTTCCAGAACCATTCATGGTCATAGCAACCCAAATACCCATGGCTATTTCTGTTGGAACCTATCCTTTAACAGAAGTTCAAGTAGACAGGTTCATGTTTAGACTATGGAGCGAGTACAGTTCACCTGATGAAGAAGAAACAATAATAAGCAATATAGACTATATCGAAAGCCTGCCTGTTAGCCAAGTGACCTCACCAGCTCAAGTAATTAAGCTAATAAGCTATATTAAAGAGAAAGTATATGTCGATAAAAGCATAGTAAAGTACATAGTAAACTTAATAACACATGTTAGAAAACACCCCGACGTAGCATTAGGACCAAGCCATAGAGCAGGAATATCTCTCTTCAAAGCAGCTAGAACCTATGCTTTTATTTCAGGAAGAAACTACGTAATACCTGACGACGTTAAACGTTTTGCTTTCGAAACATTAACTCATAGGGTAAAGCTGAAAACCGAAGCCGAAATTGAAGGCATAACACCCGAGTCCATTATCGAAGAAGCCCTTAAGACAGTTGAGGTACCTAAAATATGAAAACATTAAGGAAGAATCTTAATGTGCTTGTGGTTTTCTCGACTCTAATAATACTTCTACTGATAAGTTTTTTAGTAGAGGAAATTTCGTTGAAACTACTATTGTTTTTCGCAACATTTGTAGTTATATTAAATATTTGGATGCTAAAGTTTAGAAAAACAATTTCACCTCAGATTTGGGTTGTGCCTTTAGCCCTACTTTTTCTTTATATTTTAAAATACAGTAACATTACATGTGATGTTTTAAATTACGCTTACGGTATTTTCTACACTATTATTGCAATACCCTTGGTCTATAGTTTAAAACCTATTGAACTAAAAATAGGGAAACCTCGAGCAAAAGACTTAGCATACATGGCAATTCCTTTAATCTTAGGCTTCACTATATCCAGGGTTGTAAACGCTGAACCGGTAATATTCTTCTACATCCTAGGCCCTATAGTAGAATATGGGGTAGGGAAATCGGTAATCAGAGAAGAAATAGCTAGAACAGCTACTATAGTGCTTAATGTGATGCTGATCACAGTTTTTTACTCTGAAATACCCTCCATACTCTTAATTGCTTTAACAGGTTTTGCTGCAAGAGAAATACTAAAGGGTTTCAAAGGAATACTAGGAGATTACGTGTTAAGACTTACCAGTTTGTTTTCAGAAAGCTTACCTGTGATGTAGTATGCTAATAAAACACACTATCGTAGGATTAAACTTACTAGTAATTGGGGTTGCAGGATCACTAACAGCGTTTATAATTTTAAATGTACCCGAATTAGCTGCAGCATTAGCTGGAGTAGCTATGGTAGGTGCTGTACTCTTTGTTGTAGGCTGGGAAATGCCTGAACACCCTATTAAAGCTATGAGAGAAGAAATAGAGTATTTGAAGGAAAATGTCGAGAGGCTTTTAGAAGAATTAAATGTTTTAGACAGAAACCCTGTATTCATACCTTCAACCATGAGTACTGATGGTAAACCCTCAATCATAATACCGTTAACTAAAAACATAGAGTTAGAAAGTATTGGAAGAAAAATTCCTGAAAGAATGCTAGTTACTATGAGAAACATTCCATGTTTAAAACTTAAACCACCATGCCTTAAAATAATAGATGAACTAGGAATAGTTAATGTAGAAACTGTAGGTCAGATAGAAGACTTTATTTCAAAAACCCTAGTACAACACTTAAACATCGTTGATAGTGTTAAAGTAGCTACTAGAACAGACGGCACCATAGTAGTTTCACTATCCAAGATAAAATACGGTTTCAGCAAGTATAGAGGTAAAATAGGTTTCATTACAGCCATAGT
>Ga0190312_1000453_pt1 | contig 12901 bp, 13 predicted proteins | sample 487007910_MG_FD_165046 | JGI IMG/M metagenome (GOLD analysis project Ga0190312, IMG submission 165046) | Hydrothermal vent sediment bacterial communities from Southern Trench, Guaymas Basin, Mexico - 4870-07-9-10_MG | ecosystem: Environmental > Aquatic > Marine > Hydrothermal vents > Sediment ... | reverse complement strand
CTCGTTAATAGCCCTCAAATAGTAGTTGGGGTTTCTGCGGAGGACAAATGTTGTTGCTTGACTTGCTGAAACATTCGAGGGATACCACGCTTCAAGCATGAATGGGCCGTATCCAGTGAGTATTGGGTCGTTTGGGGAGGACGCCTCATAGGCCATAACCTGTTCGGGTGTTACATTCCATAGTCAGTAGTTTTGACTTTTTTGTTTTAAAATTCTTGATAACCTCATCCTTAGACTACGAACTAACCCAGGCATACTGACACCATCAAAGCGGTAGATGACATCCAAAACGGCCTCCTTAGAGACTGGAAAGACAAACCCAAGCTCATGCTCAACGACCCTCCAAAGCATCTCAGCCCGATTGAGATCGGGAGCGTAAGGAGGAAGAAAGATGAAACGAAAACGCCCACCAGACTCCTCATGCAGCCACCTAAGGAAATCCGGAACATGGAACCGAGCATTGTCTAGGAGAAGATAGATGATGTCGTAGTCAGAATATAGTTCCTCGAACAAGCTAGTGACAAAGTCCTCAAATGTGTCCGAGTTCGCTCTGCCATAGACCTTAACCTTCACATTCCCATCGAGATCTATCGAACCAAACACCGACATGTAATCAGCCTTGCTAAATTTGAGTCTGTATACTGGGCGTTTGCCAACGTACCAGACTCTGGAGAGCCTGTATGTTAGGTACATGAACATTTCGTCCATGTATACTAGAGTTGCTTTCTTTCCGCTTGCTCTGGCTTCGGCTATCTCATCCAGAATCGCCGGTAGAGTCTCATTCCTGAACCTATTGACAGCCTCTTCATTCCTTCTTATATCGGCTGGCCTGGGCTTCCCAAGTTTAAACCCCTTTTTTTGAGGGCCTTATAGATATACTTTTCATGGTATGTCACGCCGTACTTCTTCTTTATGTGGATCAGCACGAGCTTTGTGTTCCATAGGTCTGCGTCGTAGCCTAGCTCTCTCGGCGACCTCGATATTTCGATCTTCAGCTCCTCCCACTGCTTCTCTGTTAGCTTTGGCTCTGCTCCTTTCGGCTTTTTGGGCTTTAGGGCTTCTAGTCCCCCCTTGTTCCACAGTTTTATCCAGTTTCTTAGTGTTGCCTGTGTTATTTTTAGTCTTTTTCTGACTTCTTTGTGGTCTATTTGATCTGCTAGCATCATTATTGCTAGGATCCTTCTGGCGTATCTTTTCTCTCCGGCTTCTATTGCCTTCTCTAGGGCTTTCTGCAGCTCCTCTTTGTTGGCTGGTCTTGTGATTTCTGTTGGTCTTCTCGGCACTGCTGTCACCGTGTGACCTTAGTATTTCGCGTATAATACTGTTATGAAAAAACTATTTTAAAAAGAAAAAGCCAAAACTACCGACTATTATGTGTCATGCTCTAGTAATGCGAAAGAAATCCCCCTTATATTTGTCTTCTCTCTGCGGTTCTGCTATGTTCTCTGTCCGTTCGCTCCCTGTCATTATTGGTCTGTGTTTGTTTTCAAAAGCGGGGCAGTGAGTTGTGACTGAGAAGGCCTGTGGCGGCATTAAAAACTAATAAAAGTTCAATTCACTCTCATCTAGGGGTTTCTCGCAGTATTTTTTAGATGTTCGTGAAGGAATTAGGAGATATTTGATTAATATTGTTCTGTTTGAAGTACAATAAATATTTTTTTGTTGGTATTGCTATGCTATTTATTTCTTTCTCCCTTTTTAAATGCAGAAATGCTATTGTTCTGTATGTAGAACAAGTATATTTAAGGTAGTGTTCTATGTATGAGAGATTAATCCGCTCGTTATTGAGAGTGTGGATGGAGAGAATCCCTCCTGGAGATCTTATTGAGCGCAGAAAAGAATTTAGTATTCTGGGCCTTCTTGAGAAGCCGAGGAAGATAGTTAGTATCGTTGGCCCTAGGCGTTCTGGGAAGACGTATTTTGTTTACCAGTTGTTTAAGGAAATACAGTTGTTTGGGGGAATACCAGTTTATTTTAATTTTGAGGATGAGAGAATCGAGGAAGATAAGGTTGTGCTATCTGACTTTTTGGTCGCCGTTAAGAGCGAGTTTGGTAGCGGAAATGTTTATCTTCTTCTAGACGAGGTCCAAAGGATTCGGGGGTGGGGTCGGTGGTTGAGGAGGATATATGATGAGGGGAAGTACGGTATTCTGGTTACGGGCTCCACGTCAAAGCTTGTTGGTGCGTCGCTACCCTATGAGCTTGGCGGAAGAACCATAAGCGTACTTGTTTTCCCTCTCAGGTTCTCTGAGTTCATAAGGTTCAAGAATGCTAATGTGGATTTTGCTCTCGCAGAGTACTCTGAGGATGAGAAGGCGCGACTAATATCTCTGCTAGAGGAGTATCTCAAATTTGGCGGCCTACCAGAGGTCGTCTTGGCACCCGATTATAAGAAACTATTGATTCTACAGGAGTACTATAGGACTGTTCTCTCCAGAGACATAGCGAGGGGCGAGGTAAGAAATATCGAGCTTCTAGACAAATTCTTGAAGCTCGTCGCAAGATCAAAACAGATGTCAATCTCGAAGATGTACAATGCTTTAAAGGGTGCAGGATACCGCGTCGGCAAGGGAACCCTCGCAGAATATTTGGATCGAGCAAAAGAAGCATTCTTCGTCTACACAGTTCCTGCGTACTACCCTAGCCTAAAAGCGAAAATACAGATGCCAAAGAAAGTCTATCTTGCAGACACGGGATACATAACAGCATTAGCTCCATACGTAGACATGGGGAAGTTGTTGGAAAACGCTGTGTACCTAGAACTCCACAGAAGATACTGGCACGACCCGAAAATGGAGATAACCTACTGGACAGACGGCAGAAGAGAAGTGGACTTCATCGTAAAATCAGGAAACCAAGTAGTAGAAGCCGTACAGGTCTGCTACGACATCTCCAACCCAGAAACACGAGACAGAGAGATCAGTGCGCTGATCAGAGCAATGAGAACACTCAACATAAGAAACGGAACCATAATAACTGGGTACCAAAAAGAAACAATAAGAAGAAGCGGAATAAACATAAGGATCCTGCCATACTGGGACTGGGAGAAACAAAAAACACCAAAATACTGCGTATGGTAATCGCACATACCGAAAATAATGATCCATTTTAGTACACATTACGATTGGGAGGACATCATTCAGCATTATCCTCTCAGCTTTTGATCCCGCTCATTAAGAAGCACTAAAACCAGAGAAACAAAGACAATACCCGCCAAGGAAGACAGACTTAAACAACCGAGATAAAACACCGCTTTTGTTGAGTATGTCTGGCGTCATTTGTGTCTGGTCTGGAAAAACTGAAACATTTTTTAATCATAAATAGTAGATGAATTAATTCGCAGTGTATTAAAGTTGGCTGATAATATGTTGGTCATAGTTTCGTGCACGAAGAGAAAAATTTGGGATGTAGACCCCCCAATACTCCTGAGTATGTTGCTGCGAAGGATGCCTATGTCGGAGCCCTCTTCAAGAAAAGAGTAGAATACGCAACAAGAAATAGCTATCCCTACCTAATAATATCCGCCAAATCCGGATTGCTGAGACCAACAGACAAAATAAGCAACTATGACATCAAAATCGGCGACAAAGACTCAATAACAGCAGAAACAATAAGAGAGCAAGCAGAGAAACTCGGCATAGCAAAATACCAAAAGATAATAGTGCTAGCAAGTACCAAATACTGCGAAATGCTCAGAGAAGCACTAAAAAACACGAACATCACCATAGAAACGCCACTTGAGGGGCACCCATTAGGAAAAATGATAGCTATCCTGAACTCAATGCTACAGTAACTTGCGACATAGTGATAAACTCGTTATTGGTTATGAGCTCCCTTTAATACCAATAAGCGCTACAATACATTCCCTATCGCCAACCGGAACTATAACGGGCTCCAAATATATTTCATTTCCATAGATCCTTGACACCGCATTGAGTATACGTCTAATTCTATCTGTGATGCCACCAATCCTATCATTAGATGTATCCTTTCCGAGCCTTATAGGATTAACGAGCCCAGAATCTTCTACTCCAATTAATATTATGCGTCGATTTGAAATTTCATTTACAAGAGTATTAGCAATATCTTCGTCACTTTTATTCAAAATATCCTTTGACTTAAACTCCAAATTTTCATCTTCTGGTATAGGTATCATCTTCAAATCTAAATTCTTTCGCGCCAGTTTCTCAAGATTGCATAGAAAAATAATAAATGGTTTATACTCTAAACTAAAAATGCAAGTCTTATTTGATAACATTAAGACTTAGATCTCCTCTGATTATTCTTTCTTAAGGAGTTCTTTTAGAGCATTAAGATATTCTCTAATGAATTTTCTTTCCTCTTCTCTTAGGCCAAGCGACTTATCTTCTATAGCTATCTCTATTATCTCCGAGAGGGCATCAAAATATGCTCTAGCTACATTGTACCACTTTATAGTCTCCTCGCTTAGTCCCTCACTTTTAACTTTGTTATCAATTCCATATCGTAGAAAAGTTGCGATTAGAAGTCCAAAGAGTGATGGATCAAGCAGTAGTATTTCTTTCTCTTTCCGTTCCAAACGAAACTTCTTAGTTAAACCCAACTTCTCAAAGAACTGCTTTCTTATAAGGTCTCGAACTTTATCGAGAGGTTCACCGTACTTCTCAGACATTTTACTTATGATTTTACCCCATGCCTCCGTAAAATCGTGTGACAAAAAATCTCTAAGCATAGGTAAGCCTAATTTCTCATGCATGTATTGCTCAAGAGCTTCCACATCAGATGGATCCCCGAAGAGATAGTTATAATACACGAATGCTTGCTTTGCGTCCTCAAAAGATGTATCTAAACCTTTACTCAAAACGCTATCGATGTATCTATAGGCCTCAGAAAGTCCCTCTTTTAATGTATCGAAGTAGAGAGTAAGTCCCGAATCTTCCACAAGTTTGGATGCAAGCTCTTCAGCAAGTACTTCATGTTTTTTTATCTTCTTCTTTATAAAATTCCAAAGTTGTACAACTCCCGAGATAATGGAGGGAAAATCAATATTGGTTGGACCCATATTATCTCCCCCCCAATTAATTACTAAAAATTTATATAATATCCTTTATTTAAAGGTAGCCATGACTAATTGATATGAGGTGATATTCATTTGGAATGTCGCAACGAGCGGCATATCTGACTAAACGCCAAGTTTTTCCGTCCAATCTAGCTCTCCAGCTAGGACACATCCAACAGCTGAAATACCAGAAGAACAAACAGAAGAGGAATAACCACCAACACCAAGCTAACAGCAGAAGCAGGGAGAACAACTCGAATGCGCAGAACGCAGAGCGACACAAAATATATGCGATTTCTCGATGTATAGGACGCATGGCGGAGCAAGAAGGTCGGATGTATCCCACAGAGAACTGAAACATGAGTTTCATGTGTCTGGGGCTGGGATGGGAAGCGTTTTATCCGTTGGTTGTCTCCATTTCTGTTTCTCCTTCTCTTCGACGCCGATTACTAATCTGATCTCCTCTGATCTCTCTGGTGCCTATTGTTGTATGCTAGAAGCCATAAAAATCAGCCAACGAAACTAGTTTAGCGATGAATACAAGACAAAGCTAATATTGTCCCTAGAAAAAGACTTCGGGGCACATAAAACGCAGAATGCTCTCCCTAGATACTGAGTTATACGTCAAGATTATCAGAAACAAACATAGCATCTATATCGCGATAGTAGTGTAGGATTCCAGAAAGTATGCTTAGAAGATGCCTAGAGCGTTCCAAAAAGCAATATGTTTGTGCACTAATTCGTATTATCGCTACGGTTCGGGACATAGCCTAGGGCTGGTAACACTGAACTTTATTTCTTGAAGTCGAGCAGTAGTGTAGAGTACTATTGAGATTGTATTACCATCAAAGTGCACAACAGCTGATAGGATTTGGCTCTTGTATACTGCCATCTGATCATAAAACGATGGTTCTGCACTCTCGGGAACCGGATGATTATGTACTAGTATGGGAATGACGAATTCGCTCTTATACTTCTTCAAGATTTTTCCATGCTTTCAGGAAGTCGTCTACGACAACTCCGGTTGCATTGGGATTCTCTACCATCACTGGAATAAACTTGCTTATCCTTATCAATCTATTTTCTTTGTCTATCTCGCATAGTAGCACCCCAACGAACTCTTGTACTATTAGGTTTGCTTTTCTGAAGAATTCGACGAGAAGGCTCATTGCTTCCCTTGTTATGCAGTACTCCAGTCACTAATAATAGCTACATTCTTGCATATGTAATCAAGTATCGTCATCTCAATTAAGTCATCGGGCAAATCTAGATAGCTCTTTAAAAGCTTCATACGCCTAAACTTACATGCGAGCTTCAATGTTAAGAGAAAACTTAGTGGGAGAGGTAATATGACCGGGAGTTCCTTTATCTGTTTCTCGGACTGTTTTCCTGATAGTAGACGCGATAGCTTTTCAAAAGGGGATTCAAGAAGCTCCTCTAAGCTTGCTTCGAATCGTCGCTGTATGTTTGCATAGAATTTCTCGAGAAAATATATGGGATTAGGATGAATAGCTTCTAGAAGAAGCAGATGCACCATCAATTTTGAGATGCACGTATCGATCACATACTCAATAATTTCCCTAGCTAGCACAATCATTTCTGGTCTCAGATTTATATCCAGGATCTTCAACAGAACATCAAAGAGTATTGGACTAAAGTCTTTTTCAAGGTAGAACTTTATGAGTGCTTGCTCTATTGGTGTGAATGACGATACCATATCATCATAAGTCTTTCCATGTCGCTTATAGAACGTTAGTAGTATGCTAGACAGTTTATAGAAAGCCTCCCTATAGTCGCCAATAGCTCTCTTGCCGTCGGATCTGACATCTCCCTTAAATGTAGTATAACCTCATTTCCTCGCGCTATGGGTGCGACAACATCACTCTTAACAACAACAATATTCATTCCATAAGATTCCAATTGCTTGACGATACTCGAATAAACACACATCTTGAAATGCATCAATAATGCTTACCATGCATCATCACCATTTGCAAGACTCCAAATACTACTCACCGCGTCGATTTTGCTCATTTTTTGCTCAGTCTTGCTCACTCTTGCTTAATTCTGCCCAGTTTTTCAGCGGGATATATCCCATGTTACTCGCCTCGCTGTGTGTCCTGTATGTTCAGGAGAACATATGTGTTCTGTGCTGCGTTGCTCTCTGCGTATTCGGGTTATTCTCTGTTTTCGTCGTGGGTTTTGATATGCTAGGTGTAGTGCCTTGGCTTTTCTTTCTCTGTTTATCTTAGCTTTAGATTTAGGAGAGAGAAGATGTCTTTGATGAGTTCTCTGATTTTTTCTTTGTTTAGTGAGTATATCCTATATTTCTTTACTCTTTGTTCGCGTATGATTCCCGTTTTCTTAAGGGCTGTCAGGTTGTGTGATATTAGTGTCTGGTCTTTTCCTAGGATTGCGGCTAGTGCACAGACAGGGAGTGGTGTCTGGGCGAGTAGTGATAGGATTGATATTCTGGTGGGGTTTGAGAAGATTTTTTTGAGGAGTAAACACTTCTTGATTTTTTCTTTTTGGGGTTTTTTGATTAGCGTATTCTCTAGGTGCTCTGCTATGTCCTCTAGGCATTCGTCCCCAAAGACTCTTCTGATTTCTTCGATGACATTGATTTCCAACATTGTTCACCTCGACAAATAATGTAAATATACCATATTTTTATTTCATCATATGAATGTTCCATCATATGAAAAGATTTAGATTTGTGTTGGATTAGGGTGGTGCCTAAAGCTGGCTATGGAGGGTGGGAGCTGTGAGAAGGATAGAAATAGTTGTGAGAAACCTTTCTAGGTATATGCTTGTTTACACACTAATAGCCATCCTAGCAGGTGTTCTTGTCAGCTACAAATATTCACCAACTTTCCTCTCCGACTATATTATGGTCATCGTGTTCTTAATGATATACCCTATGATGGTCAATGTTTCTTTTGAGTCTCTCAAACAAATTAAGAAGTCCCATAAGACGGTTGCAATCGCACTATTCTTAAATTTTGTTCTTTCACCTTTCCTGTACTGGTTCCTATGCACAATATTTGAGGTTCCTATGGACATAAAAATTGCCTTACTATTATTGGCAGTAGCACCCGCTTCAAGTATGGGCCTAGGATATGTTGGTCTCTCTGGAGGAGATATGGTCTCAGCAAGCATAATAGTAGCCTCAGCTTTCATATTATCTCTAATTGTATACCCAATAACCCTTCATTCATTGAATATAGGACAAGAAGTTGTTCCTTTTGATGAGGCTATTAAAAGTCTAGTTTTCGTTTTGGTGTTGCCTTTAGTTTTAGGGTTGATTACCCGGGAGGGGTTTATTGAAAGAAAAAATCTTGATTACAGAGAGATTAAGCCCTATTTCTCATTGGTTACTTTGACATTTCTTTACATCTTGATTTTTGTGATTTTTGCGCTAAAAGGACAAGCAATAATTAAGCATTGGGAGAAAGTTATGTTAATAGCACCTATCGCGATCGCCTTTTACACCATAATGATATCTACAGTGCTTCTATTCGGCAAATATTTGGCTAAATTAGATTATGAGAACAACCAAGCTATCGTGTTCACTACGGCTAGCAAAAATGTTGCACTAACCATAGGTTTGTTGGTGACAATCTTTGGAAAAAATGGTCACATAATGGCGATCTATCCCGCGATTATCTCAATTTTTCAGATAATATTCTTGATGACCTATTTGCATTTCAGTGAGCAGGTAAAAGCATGGTGGATGAGAGGATAGTAGCCACCCCACTTTTCTACATGTCAATTCTTAGGCCACTTTTTTTACTTCTTCTATACTTCTCATAGCTCCCTCCATAGCCAGCTTTAGGCACCACCCTAATCCAACACAAATCTAAATCTTTCGCACCACAATTTATCGACAGGAAGAGAAATATTATTTAATTTAGATTTTAAATAATCGCTAAGAGGGACCTCAAACTGTAATTTTAAGTGATGGTTGGCGGTCGGATTTGCACCACGAATTCAACTTAGCTTTGTTTCTGAGCGAGTTAAAAACTCATCTTAGGATTTTAGAACATCTGCGTAGGAGGGGGTACAAGGTTAGGTTCCTCGTTGGAGACAGGGTTAAGCTTCAGAAAAAGTTTTTTGGTGTTGAGATATATGCCCCAACAAGAGTAGTCGTTAGGAGCTTGATCGACGTTTTTAGTATTCTGGGCAGAATTATTTTCGAGTTATATCGGATTATTCTTCCATATAAACAGGTTGAGGATATCTATCGCCGCATTGCCCTGATTGCTAGTGATCTGGAGTTAGAGCTCATCAAAGTATATTTGGGTAAATCTCCAAATATCGGGCTTATATTGGAACGCCTCGATGCTACTCTACATAGAGTATTGCCAAGAGCAACGTATACGGCTCTGCTCTTAGCAATGGGGGATCATAAATCCCTCATCCAGAGTGACAAAGCAATAAGGGTTCTTATAGGGGCAACAAAACTTGTTCTCGGAGTTGTAGATGCTCCTCCCAACGAGTTACCTAAGGTTCTGGATGAAGTCTTTGCTATATTTCCTAACCGTAGGAAATTTAAGCCCCACGCGGCACGAAATATTGCTTCCCTTCTCCTCAGGGTGCTGTGCGAGGAGGATGCTTTAACATACGCTAGGATTCTTATTGAGAGCTACTTCGATGTGAGGCTATCGGACAACCCATTAAAGAGCCTCAGAAACCTAATCTGCCAGGTTTATCCTCGCTACTTGAAGTATGAATTGAGGGTCAGAGATGATATCAAAAGGCTTATGATCGATTTTCTAGAGAAGGCAGATAAGATAAGACAGGAGATAGCGGGGATTTTGGTTATCAAGCTTGATCATGAGAGAAAAATGATGCTTGCTGTAGACTTTATGCCCATAACATTAAGGTTCCCCCATAGCGACCGTGTTACTCATTATGACCTCATTTTCCTTCTCGAAAAGATAGATGAGTTAAAAAGGAAGTATCCTGAATGTATTGTTGCTCTAGTCCATAGTCACCCAAGCAGAGTGGCTTCTATGAGTGGTGTAAAGGTTGCAAAGCTATCTTACCCAGACATCATACTTAGCCTAAGAAAAGGAGTTTGGGGAGTCGTACTAACGAGGGTCAATGAAAGAATAAAATTAATCTTATATTTAGGGAGGTTGTTCATAAAAGAGATAGAAATAGACTGAGATAGGATACTGGCATGCATTTCTTAAGAAGCCGTAATAGCTATTGTACTAGACTATCCAAGACTTGTGAGGGCGAGTCAATAATGCAAAAATATTTTTTCTCTATTAGCTTTGTCCGTGGCTGGGCTCCCTTTGATCTTACTGTTATTATCTAAAAAAGATGATCTTCATTCTTAATGCACACAGAAGGATTCTAGATAGTATAACATGCGGAGAACTAATAATACTTGTAAAGTTTCTAACTACCCCTTTTTTTGTGGGGAACCATGAAGGCATTTATGCTCCCCGCGAGCCCAGCAAACACCAGATATGCTAAGAGGTGCGTAGACAGGCTTAGGAATCAAAGCAGTGCCGCAATAAGCCTGAAAAACTTCTCTAAAGGATTCATCTTTGGGACAGAGAATTCTCAAAGATAAACAAGGAATGTAGCGGGATATATGAACTAAAAGTTTTTTAACTTAAAATTTTTTAACTTAATTTTCATAGATCTAGATATGAGTGGTGCCATATGCGCTTCTTACCCGAAATATTCGTCGATAGGGAGAAGGAACTCTCATCATTGAGAAAATGGGTTAATGAGGGGGCAAATGTCTTGGTTGTCGGGCTTAGGGGATACGGCAAAACTAGTCTCTTCATGAAGTTTCTCGAGGATGTAGGGTGCGATTTCCCTGGAGTCTATATTAACTGCCTAACAATATATACCGGCGGGGACCTATTGAATGCTCTCCTTGAGGAGTTAGAGATCCTCAGCAGTGGGGGGTGCATAGATTTTGATAGAATGTTTTTCGATGCCCTATTCTCCAGAACTAGGGATTCGAGAGACTGCCTCGACGCCCTATACAAACTTCTTGAGAAACATGGGATAAGATTTATTATCTTCGACGAGATATCAACTTTATTGAGACGGCTTGGTGCTCAAAAACCATTCAGAGGGGCTGGAGGGGCTAAAGCTGTAGCCGAGCACTTCAAGGCTCTCCTTGATAGGTACAGGGGGATCTCAACGATATTCGCGGATACATCCACCGACTTTCATTATGAGTTATTTGGCAAGTATTCTGCCCCTCTTTTTAGGCAGTATCAAGCAATGCTAGAGCTAGAACCACTTAGTTTTGGTGATTCCATAGAGCTCATTCAGGAGACTCTCAGAAAAAGAAATGTAAGTCTACCAGACGAGATTGTGCTCTACATTGCTGATATTAGTGGGGGTGTTCCAGCATACATCGAGATGCTATTAGCCATAGCCAAAGAGGGTATGGATATCCAGGAGTATGAAGCAGAGGTCGAGAGGTCACTGATACTCGGGTTGCTAAATAGGTACTTCGAAGCACTACTCGATAAGTTCTCATGGACCGAACAAGAAGTACTATACGCCATAGCGAAAGGCATGACAAGATTCAGTGAGCTCCAAAGAAGTATAGCGGGGAGCGCACAAGCACTCGACTCATTGGTGAAGAAGGGTATTGTTATAAATGTAAAAAAGGGTCCTAGGGAATCATATTATTTGATAAAAGATAAGCTATTCACAGCATGGCTAGCGATTAGGGAGAAGCCCGGTATGAGAAAAATCTCATTCAAAAAGGCACGCATGCTGACCACAGGATTCGAGTCATTAGTTAGGGAGATCCTCTTCACGCTCAAGGAAAGTGTGAGGATAAGGGACGAACTGGGCAGAGAAATATTCATAGAGCCTCCTAGGAGAGTATATAGGTATGAGGGAGCATTAGGAGAAATCGACATGGTAGCTGAGTACAAGGACTATGTGGTCGTCGGGGAAATATACTTTGGCTTGAAATGCGGCAGGAGGAAAATCGACCAATTATTGAGAAACATCGGAATCGCGGAGAGGCTTGGCTATAAGGTTCGCCAAGCGATCCTAATATCCTACTTCGACTATCCAGAGGAAACCATAGAATATGCTAGGGAAATCTCAGAGGAAACATCAATATTATTACTCACAGAGAAACAGCTAAGAGAATTATCAAAGTACTCGCTGGTAAGACTACCATAAACTTAGAAGTTTCGGAGTTATCATCCGCAATCATAGATATCTACGACTTCACTAGGGATGAACACCGCGGAGCCTATTGATGTGCCTATATTAACGCTTAGAATCTTAGAAGAATAGATAAGATAGCACTAGCAATATCGATATTTACTGATACATCCATTGAGTATGAGTTTGGACTAACTAAACAACTCGAATTATCGTAAAACTAGTTTCGTTAGCCAATTTTGGTGGTTTCTAACACACGGCGATAAGCGCTGGGAGGATCAGATAGGCAGACAGTGTCGAGGCGAAGGAGAAACAAAAAAACAACTGGGAGATTAGCCCATTCTCGTTCCAGCCAACAAAACGCGAAAAACATGTGCAGTTTCTCCTAGGAGCCGTTAGATATTTCTCGCCCCCACAGTGCGTTCTGCACATTCAAGAAAACATATGTGCTCTGTGTGGCGTTGCGTTCCGTGCATTCAAGTTGCTCTCTTTGTGTTTTTGGGTTTAGGCTGGTGGCTCCTCCTCAGTGGTTTCTTCTCTTTCTTCTTCTGGCAGTCTCATTATTGCCCCTATTTTCCTTCTTACTTCTCCCACGTTCTGAGTACTGGTCAGTGAGTTTTTAGTTTGTTTCTGTTTCTCTTTTTTCAATGCTGACTATCTATATGATCCTATAATGCTTATTGTTGCATACTAGGGGCC
>Ga0190312_1000450_pt1 | contig 13001 bp, 12 predicted proteins | sample 487007910_MG_FD_165046 | JGI IMG/M metagenome (GOLD analysis project Ga0190312, IMG submission 165046) | Hydrothermal vent sediment bacterial communities from Southern Trench, Guaymas Basin, Mexico - 4870-07-9-10_MG | ecosystem: Environmental > Aquatic > Marine > Hydrothermal vents > Sediment ... | reverse complement strand
CTTGTAAATGTATTGAAGAACTAGGTGGTTAGATATAGTAGTTGATAACAAGTTGTTTACTAGAGAGATTGTATGTGGTTCTAGTGAGGAACACGATGCTGTTAATGAGTTAAAGAATGTTTTTAGAGATTATAAAGCTGATGATGTATTGTTAGAACCAGTTAATGTATTGTCTTGGGTTGAGGAAGAGTGTTTTATAGAAGCTGGTGGGTATAGAGTGGTTTGTAAAGCAAATCCGTATACTCTATCAAGTGATGTTGAGGGTTCTCTAGTAATAGGAGGCTATAGTGGTGATAGAATAGTTTTTTGGGAAAACCCTAGAGATAAGGTTGTTCTCATACCCTATCCCGGCGACCCTGACGACGCATATTTTGTAGTATACAGGCTTTCTAAACTAGGTGTTAGAGCTATAGTCTTTTATGATGAACTCCCCGGTAGGTATCGTAGAATAGTTGTAACTGGTGTTAGAGGATTCCCATACGGCTATGGAGCTCCTCCTCTAGTACCAGTTGTTAGTATTAGGAAAGAAGATTTTCTAAGAATTCGTAAGACTGTGGGTAGACTGAGAGTTTATGTAAAGACTAGGGTTAGCCATAACTCTACTGGATATAATGTAGTAGCCGTATATAATGGTAGATCGTGTGAAGAGATCCATGTTACAGCACACCACGACCACTGGTTTACTGGTTACTCAGATGATTTACTAGGTGTTGAAGTAGTTACAAGGCTGGCTAAAGAACTATCTAGTAGAGAGCATAGATATACATACTACCTCATATCATTTACAGCTGAAGAAAGCGGTGCTCTGGGTTTTAGTGGATGGTATTGGATATGGGGTAGCCGTGTATATCTTAGAGAAAGACTCCTTAGAAACAATATTGACAATATAGTTTTAGATATAAACATTGACTCAGTATTTACAAAGCCTTTAAGAATATCGTTAAACCCCCTCCTCTACAAACTAGGACTAGAGATCTCTAGAGAAACAGGTATACCAGTAGATAGGATAGAGATGGATAAGCCATTGTTTGATAGTTTCTCATACACGTTAAACGGTATACTATCACTAACTCTACATACTCACCAAGAACTAAGGTTTAACTACCATACAAACCTTGATGACGGTAGAGAGTGTCCACAAGACCTCATAGACTATACCATACATATAGTATCACAGGTAATAGGTATCGTTGATAAGAAGGATTTTAAAGAACTAGTAAGTCTATCAAGTCCAGCATACTTTATTGAGAAAGAAGTTGTTCTTAAGAAAGATAGATGGCCTATAGAGTTAAGGATACTTATTAAAAAGTTGTATGAACTAGATAGTTTAGCCAATAAAGTTGATACTAGAAAGTTTATAGAATTGTTTACTAAATCATTCATTAAACCAGTGGCAAACTATAGAATTAATGGATGCTTCTCTACATACATATTCCCTAAACTATTGATCGCTAATGATATATCATGTATATTAGATAAACAGTGTAGTTATGAAGCTATTGGAGAGAGAATGGAGCCAGGGATTGAGAAGCATTTACCCTATACACCTCTTAACTATGTAGTTGAAGGTGTTTATAGAGATCAACTAGTTAATGGAGCTTATGCTTCTCTAGAAATTATTACGTATACTTATTTAAGAAAACTCGATCAGTTGATTAAAGAGTCTCTTCCCAAGGGATCGTGACATAAATGATTTATAGACCTATAATTACTATCATATAAAAGAATAGCTAGTAGCATGTATGAGGGTATGATATGGCTAGTAGTGGGAAGTATTTATTTGATATCGATAAGTATAGGGAGTTTCCTAGATGGTATCATGAGATTCTTAAGAAAGCTGATATAGTTGATATAAGGTATCCTGTTAAAGGAATGATTGTATGGAGACCCTATGGTTTTAAAGCACTACGTAATATACAGAAGATTATGATTAGACTACTTGAAGAAACAGGTCATGAGGAAGCTTACTTCCCAACACTTATACCAGAGTCTGTGTTTTCTTTAGAAGAAGACTTCCTTAAAGGATTTGGTGGTGAGACATTCGTAGTTAGTGGTACTGGTTCTAAGAAGTTCCAGGAGAAGCTATATGTTAGGCCAACTAGTGAAACAGCTATGTATTATATGTGGAGGCTATGGGTTAAGGGTAGGAAGGATCTGCCTATAAAGATGTATCAAATAGTGAACGTCTTCCGTTATGAGACGAAAGCTACACACCCAATACTACGTGTTAGAGAGATAGCTTCCTTTATAGAAGCACATACAGCACATGCTACAATGGAGGAGGCTGAGAAGCAGATTAGGGAGGCTCTAGATATTTATAAGAGATTCTATGACGAGTTATTGATACCATATTTTATAGTATTAACTCCTCCATGGGATACATTTGCTGGTGCTGAGTATAACTATGACTTTATAACACCAATGCCTGATGGTAAAGCCTTGGAGCTTGGATCAGTTATTAATCTTGGACAGAAGTTTTCTAAAGCGTTTGAGATAGTTTTTATGGATGAAGATGGTAGTGTAAAACATGTTTACCAGACATGCTATGGTATATCAGAGAGGAGTCTTGGATCAGTAATATCTGTTCATGGAGATAATAAGGGGTTGTTCTTCCCACCAAAGATAGCTCCTATACAAGTAGTTATTGTACCAATAATGCGTGTTGGTGAAACCCATATACTAGACTATGCTAGAAAGGTTAGAGACTATCTTAGAGAAAGAGGGGTTAGAGTATATCTTGATGATGATCCAGAGCATACGCCTGGATGGAAGTACTACTACTGGGATATGAAGGGTGTACCTACAAGAATAGAGATTGGTAGGAGAGAGTATGAGGGTAAGACAGCTACAATTGCTAGAAGGGATCGTAGGGAGAAGAAGACTGTATCTTTAGAGAAGCTTGTTGAAGAATTACATAGTGTTTGGAAGGATATTGAGAAAGTGTTGTATGAGAGAGCACTAGAACACTTTAAGAAACTTGTTATAGTTACTGAAGATCCTGAAGAAGCTGTTGGTAGGAAGGGTCTAATAGTAACACCATGGGATGAGACAGAAGAGTGTGCTAATGAGTTAGAATCTATTACTGGGAAAAGCGTGCTTGGTACAATAGTTGAGTCTCCAATAGAGCTTCCAGTAAGTGGTAGGAGTGTATGTGGTGGTAAGAAGACTAGTAAATGGGCTCTACTAGGTGTTACATACTAGGATATCCTATCTAATGCTATAATGGGTATGGTAAGATTTAAGAAGGTTTATTTATGTCTTTCTTTTCTAGTGATTAACTATGTCAGACTATATAAAACAGTTAAAAAAGATCCTAGTCTTAAAGCTAAAGGGATACAGGATCGTAGACAAGAGCTCTAGTGTGTTTCTATTAGTGAAAGAAAATAAGATAGTAGCTTCAGTAAAGGATCAGGGAGACTTTGTAATAGTGAGTATATCTGGTAAAGACTATAAATACGATAAGTGGTATACTAAACCAGAGCATTTAGCAAATGTACTAGTAAACTACTTTAGTAGTAAGTAGGTAAGATGTTGGCAAGGAGTATGTACATAGGAGTCTTTTTCTCTACTCTATTAGTTCTCCTCCAACTCTATCTCTACTCTATTGTTTAACCAGATCCTAGTTATAACTAGTCTAGCACTCCATAAACCATCTTCAACAACATAGCCTTTAACACACAGTTTCTTCTTAAACAATGGAGCATCAACAACTAGTGTTTCAGCTTCACCGCCTTCAAAAGCAGGGTTTAACCCGTATCTCTTAGCTATAGCTAGTAGTTCTTCTAACAAGTCTTCATCAACTATCATTCCAACATAATCCTTTCTTAAACCATAAGCTGATACTGATGTAATTATAAACCTTATACCATTACCTACAACTTCTCTCATATAACTCTCCTGATCAACTCTCCATAATGGGGTATATGTTTTCAACCCAGCCTCTTCAGCTACTAGTGAGATCCTCATCCTCTGGTAATCACTTAGTAGGGCGCCAGCAACAACTCCTTCAACACCATATAGATCTCTAGCCTCTATAAACAGTTTCCTCAACAAAGAGAGCTCGTCATCCTCCTCTCTAGCTCTTCTATAGAGTATAGGTATATCCATAGCCTTAGCCTGGTATAATGTAGACTCTATACTAGGGTAGTGATACATTCTAGAATACGGTCTAGGAAAAACAGTTACTAGACAAGCTATTCTAAACCCCTGTAGCCAAGCCCAGTGGAGAGCATATATACTATCCTTACCACCACTATAGAGTACAGCTACCTTCAATACATTAACCCTAGACTAGCTAATCTAGAAACAGTCCTTTAAACCCTTACCATTTAAATCTTAACATTTAGACTAGGTTATGGATGGGATAGAGAGTTGTCTCTAGTTGAAGCAGTAGTATTAGTTGATAACAATAGTGTTGATACTGGTAGAGTTAAGGCCGTACATGGGCTATCGATATATATTGAATATGGTAGACACTTCATACTATTTGATACAGGCCCTAGTCCAGATATACTGCAGTATAATAGTGAAGCATTAAACATCGATCTCAGTCTACTAGATTTTGTAGTAATATCGCATCTACACAGCGATCACGTTGGAGGCTTACCCTATGTTGGATGGGTTTCTCCATCAATTAAGACATATATACCATATGCTTCTGGACACTATTTTGAACAATTGGTTAGGAAGAACGGTCTCACACCAGTTGAAGTACTTGGCTGGACTAGTCTTGATAGAGACTTGTTTATATCTAAGCCATTCTATGGTCCTCCATGGGAACACGTTCTTGTTGTTAGAAGTGTTGAAGGACTTGTATTGTTTACTGGATGTAGTCATCCAGGTATAAATATGGTTGTTGATGAAGTATCTAGCTATTTTGGCGATGAAGTATATGCTGTTATCGGGGGTCTCCATTTAAATAGTGCTCCAGATAATATAGTCTACAATACTATTGATAGACTTGTTAAGAAGGTATCTAAGATAGCTCCACTACACTGTAGTGGTGATAAAGTGTTAGAGTACATGGTTAGAAAGTATAACGATAAATTGTTAAAAGCTATGGCTGGTTCAACAATTACTCTCTAGACTTACTACGGTATTCTGGATGATACTTCCTGATATGTTCTAATCTTACATGCTTCAACTCATCCTCTGGAAGTATGGCTAGAAGCTCCCAACCCTTATCAAGCGTCTCCTCTACACTCCTCCTCTCATACTCTCCCTGCCCAATAAACTCCTTCTCAAACCTGTCAGCAAACTCTAGATACTTCTTGTCACGTGGAGAAAGTGCTTCAGTACCAACAACAACAGCTAGTTCACGCAGACGTACACCTTCAGCATAAGCGCTATATAGTTGCATAAACACTCCACGATGGTCTTCACGTGTCTTACCCTCACCAATGCCGTCTTTCATAAGCCTTGATAAACTCATAAGTATATCAAATGGTGGATAGACACCCTTCCTCCATAGAGCTCTTGATAATACTAGCTGTCCTTCAGTAATATAGCCCGTAAGATCCGGTACTGGATGGGTTATATCATCATCAGGCATTGTTAGTATAGGCATTTGTGTAATACTACCCTTCTGGCCAGATACACGTCCAGCACGCTCATATATTGTTGCTAGATCAGTGTACATGTATCCAGGGTATCCACGGCGGCTAGGCACTTCTTCGCGTGCAGCACTTAGTTCACGCAGTGCTTCACAGTAGTTTAGCATATCAGTTAGTATGACAAGTACGTGCATGTCATGGCTCCACGCTAGGTGTTCTGCTACAGTCAATGCTACACGTGGTATAGCTATACGCTCAATTACTGGTGAGTCAGCTGTGTTAATGAATGCTACAGTATGCTCTAGTGCTCCGTAACTACGGAAGTTCTCTATAAAGAACATTGCATCATCATAGCTTACACCAATAGCTGCAAAGACTATGGCAAACTTCTCACCAGTACCACGTACACGTGCTTGACGAACAATCTGTGCAGCTATACGGTTATGTGGTAGTCCAGAACCAGAGAATATTGGCAGCTTCTGTCCACGTACAATACTATTCAATCCATCAATAGCTGATATACCTGTCTCAATAAACTCTGATGGAGGTAGTCTAGAAGCTGGGTTAATTGGTGCACCATTAATGTCTAAGTAGTCTTCTGGAACAACAGGAGGCCCTCCATCAATTGGTCTACCGAGTCCGTCAAACATTCTTCCAAGCATGTCAATACTAACTGGGATCTTAAGTGTTTCACCACTATACCTTATCCTAGAACCCTTAAGATCGATCTCGCTGACTCCTCCAAAAACCTGTATAACAGTAACGTCTTTACTAACGTCAATAACTTGTCCAACACGAGACTCTCCACTACTAAGTATGACTTCTACAACCTCTCCATAGTTTACACCAGGTAGTGGTTCAGCTAGCAATAGACTACCCTGTGCTCTAACAAGTCTTGGAGACTCTCTAATCAATAGACTAGACTCCCTCAACAAAACCCACCTCACGGATCTTTGTTTCAAACTCAGACTTTATCTCATTAAACAGTTGTTGAAAAACGTTCTCAAAATCAACATTAGGTATCTCCTTCATACGAGCGATCTTTGTGCGAACCTTCATCTCACGTATCTCATCAACAGATACACCATTCTCTAAAGCTTTAAGACCTAGTTCATAGAATAGTATTATAGCACGCATCATAAGTACAGCTTTCTTAGCAGGGCAATAGGTGTCTATTTCATGGAAAGCATTCTGTTGTAGAAAGTCTTCACGTATCATGCGGGCTACTTCTAACAGTAAACGATCCTCTTCTGGTAGAGACTCAGCACCAACAAGGCGTACAAGTTCTTCAAGCTCTGCTTCTTTCTGAAGAATAGCTAGAGCTTGGTCACGAAGCCTTCTCCACTCAGGATCAATTGTTTTATGCCACCAATCCTCTACAATATCTACATAGAGGCTATAGCTTGTAAGCCAGTGTATAGCTGGGTAGTGTCTACGATAGGCTAGGTTTACATCTAGTGCATAGAGAGCACGTATAATACGTAGTGTAGACTGTGTAACTGGCTCACTAAAGTCTGCTCCAGGAGGGCTAACAGCACCCATTATAGTAAGACTCCCCGATCTCTCTGGGCGACCAAGCGTTTTCACTAAACCACTTCTCTCATAGAAGTTTGCTAGGCGGGAACCAAGGTATGCTGGATATCCTTCCTCACCCGGCAGTTCTTCAAGACGACCGGAGATCTCTCTCATAGCTTCAGCCCAACGGCTAGTAGAGTCTGCAACCATTAGTACATGGTATCCCATGTCACGATAGTATTCACCAATAGTTGCTCCAAGGAAGACACTTGTCTCACGAGCAGCTACGGGCATGTTACTAGTATTAGCTATAAACACGCTTCTCTCAACCAAAGGCTTACCAGTACGTGGATCAACTAGTTTACGGAAGCTATGGAGTGCATCAGCCATTTCATTACCACGTTCACCACAGCCAACATAGATAGCTATATCAACAGCACTCCACTTAGTAAGCTGATGTAGTGTGACTGTGTTATGGTATATAACTGGTATTATTCCTCCGATGAAGTTATGTGTATCCTCTACTGTTATATCGTAGACAAATGTCCTCTTACTAACTACCTCTACATCCTCAATCATATCTAGAGCTACATACTCCATCATAGCAATTGTCTTCTTAAGAACACTAACTAGTCTAGCAACACTACTTGACACACCAACACTCTCGACAACACCAAGTATCTTCTTTAAACCATAATAGCTAGTGGTTTCCCCACCATATACTTGTCCACTAGTGTAGACACTCATTGATTCAAGCTTCCTCTTAGATAACACGTGATATATACTCCTTAATAGATTTGATGATAAAGGTATTGCTTCTCTAGACAATCTGTTATAGCCTTTAGTAGAGATGTACTTTCTAACAATATCTACCTTCTTAATACTAGGTGCTTTAGTAAGCACTATTCTATAGAACTTCTCTAACTCTGGTTTACCAGTTATATATAGTCTATATCTATTCTCTCTATCAAGCAATGTAGAATATAGTATCCCTAGTTTCGTTAATAGATAGGCTATTCCAGAAACTAGCTTCTTAGAAGCACTAGTGTATTCTATACCATTCTTGCTAAAGCTTCCATCACCAAGATAAAGTCCTCTAATAAATGCTGCTACAACCTCTCTTGGAGACTTCATAACGATTTCTGGAACAACCTCTCTTCTAGACTTCCTCCCACATGGTATACCGAGTATTCTTAAGAACCTAGCTATAAGGCTGGAATATACTACAACACCAGCTACAGTATTGAATATAGCTTCTCTACATTTCACACCAAAGACTTTCTCAATAAGTTCTCTAAACCTATTCCTAAGGACAGGATCGTTGTTAAAGAACTCCACTCTCCTCCCAATAATTGCTCCATCAGATAATACCAAGCCTAGTAGCTCAGCCAAATCCTCTGTAACAACCTCTGGTATTCTAACTACAAGCTTACTTCTCCTCAAACCATATAGTCTTGGATAACCTATAGTGTTGTCAAACATCTTGTTTAAAGCAACTAGTAGTCTTAAAGGTATACTTGATCCTCTCTTATACATTATAGACTTTATAGTAGATGGTTTAAACCCCGTTTCTTTAGACAATCTCTCTATATGATCTCTCCTAAGGCTTCTTCTCATAAACTCTCTAACATGTTCATTAAATAACGGATCCCTACTTACAATATCATCACATACAGCTAGTTCCTCAATAGGTACTAGCTGAGGTTGTCCACTAAATGGTATCTTCCTTGGTACTACAAGATACATTCTAGGCTTTAGACGATATGCTTCAATAAACTCTACATAACCCTCTGGATTATATACTGGAAGCTTATGAACTGGTGTAACCTCTAATACTCTACCACTAGAAGTCTTTATCCTGACAACTCTGTCTGTAAACCCTCTATAAACCTGTGTTACACGAGCAAGCCTTAACCTCTCACCATCAAAGCTGTAGACATACAAAGGCTTATCTACACTATAAACCTCCTCCTCAACACTAGGATCGGGTTTCCCGCCCTTGACCTCCCTAAATATCTCATCAATAGCCTTTATACTCCAATCAGCAAGTAAGACAGGAGTACTGGGTAGTACACACTTACCTGTGCCAAAGCCACCGGGTATTGCTGCTTTACCGCCTTTTGCTAGTGGGAAGAAGAAGTCTATGACTCTCTGTCCAGTTAGTAGTGGTTCACGTGGTTCTAGCTTCTCCCGATATGGTCTTGGTTTACGTACTGGCCATTTCTTTAGCATAGAGACTTCTTTCCCTGATATAGTTGCTATAGAGTCTGTTATAGTGTAGTCTCCTTCACTAGCTATCTCCTCTACAACACCGTGTACTCCATATGGTGTCATTATATAGTGTTTAACAGTCTCACTCTCCTGTACATAGCCTAGATAATCACCTGGTTCTACCTTATCACCCTTCTTAACCAGTGGCTTGAAATGCCACTTCCTATCACGTGGTAGTGGTGCTGCTTTCACACCTCTACGTACAAAGAATCCTACAAGTTCCTGTAGAACTGGTAGTGGACGCTGTATGCCATCGTATATAGAGCCTATAAGCCCTGGCCCAAGCTCTGCTGCTAGTGGGTAGCCTGTACCATAGACGGGGTCTCCTACTTTAAGACCAGTTGTATCCTCATACACTTGTATAATAGCCTTATCTCCTTCAACACCAATTATCTCTCCAATAAGTCTCTCCTCACTAACTTCTACAACTTCGTAAACCTTACTACCACGCATCCTCTCAGCAATAACTAGTGGTCCTGAAACCCTATACACTACACCTCTTACACCCAAACCAGCTTACACCCACTTCATTCTCTCTAACAACACATAGGTTCTATAGCTAGGGAATACTATAAGCTTACTCTAACACCTACATACCTACGTACAAGTTCTTCATAATACTCCTTAACCTCTTCATCACTAATCCTAGCAACTCTTCTAAAACCAGGTAATGTTATAATAAACAACCTACCTCTAAAACTATCCAGCAACTTCTTCAACTCCCTACAATTCTTTAGAAAATCATCTAAAACTATAATAACTCCATAATCAAGGACTTTTTTCTCAAGCTTCTCAACAATAGAACTACACTGTTCTTCCTCAACATTAATATAGTCAGTACCTATTGTAGAACAGATCATGTTTAACAACCTATCTCCAATACACAATACCTTCCTATACTCAAAGCCACTCAAATAACCCACCACCTACTAATAAACTCCTCTAACTCTCTAGCATATAAGCCAGAATACTTACTTACAATAACAAGTTTTGAAAGAAGGTTTTCAGTATGCAATAGTACTATAAGTCTAACAACACTACAAGGTATTGGAGGATAAAGAAGATCTGTTGAAACCCTAGACAAATGGATCATATGTAGTATATTCAATAAATCAAAACCGCTTGTAATACTCTGTAAATCCCTAATCATACTACCATACTCTCTATAATATCCATGATTGAGTATACTGCCAAGCTCAGCAATGCTTCTTAAAGAAGCTATTGACGCTAACTCACTAAAAGTGATGGTATAGAGGTGTGTTAGATACTTTAAAGCATCTTCTCCAAAAACTAGTGCTAGCCTAATCCATACATGATCACGTGCTATTTTAACAACTTTCCTTACAAGGGGATGATCTATAGCATTAACCTTAATGTATGATAAAAGCCTACTAGCTATCATACAGGGGTCTAGACCGGGTTCTCTAACAAAAACTGCTTTAGGATAAACACTGTAGTCTACTAGTACTCTATAGAGTTCATCTAAAGAGCCTAGGTCTTCAACACTAACGTTCTCTAGATAAAGAACACCAGCTGGTATAGTATAGGAAGCTTTACCAGTAACAGATAAGCTTTGATACATAGAAACAATATTTAGTGCATCATATATGTTTTCAAAAAACCTTATGATCTCATATGTTCTACTATCAATGTAGGAGTAGAGTGTCTTTATAACAGCTATAGTGTATTCATCAATAGCTTTAGTAAGAGCTCTAATAGACTCTCCCTTAACACTATACACACCAGCAACATAGCTTCCAAGAGGCTTCTTAGCTAAAGCATTAATAGAGTCCTTTAAAGTATCTGCTCTAACACTAGCTACTAGATCATCTCTAGACAATACATTAGCTTTTATTGAAGCAATTTTTGCATAAATATAGTCAATACCGTATTTTCTAGAGACACTAGAGATCAAGACCCACAGCCTCTTAGTCAGTCCATAGTATTTCTACTAACTTCCTACTATATCTCTCAAAAGCACGTTTCAACCTAGTATTATAGGAGTTATCAATAATTGTTCCATCATCTAATATAACTACTACACCACCTAGCAAGTCTTTATCAACATCTATTTTATCCACATTATTTGTTAAACCCATTTTCTCAACAATCCTTTTAACAACACCTCTATCACTAGGGTTAACAATGATCTTCATTCTAGCATTTCTAGGTATAGCTTCTAGGACTTCATTTAATAGATTCTCAATAGACTTCTCAATAAGCTCTCTATCAAAATCCCTCTTATGTAGAACTTCTCCAGCTCTACTATATACTCTAGACAGTATCTCATACCTAGCCTTTACAAGCTCTAACCTATACCTCCTCTTAGCTTCTGAAACAATGATCTCTGCCTCCCTCTTAGCTTTACTAAGGAGCTCTCTACGCTTCTCCTCAACCATTCTCTTTAACCTCTCTTCAGCTTCTCTAACAATATTCTTAGCCTTCTCTTCAGCTTCCTTAACAATACTCTCAGCTTTCTTCCTAGCATCCTCCAATAGCTTCTTCTTTAAAAACTCTACATCAGATACACTAGACAATAGACAACACCGAACAACTATTATGGTTTAGGCAAGATGTTTCCTTGAAGCATGCTTAAAGCCATTAAAGCAAACACCATTCCAAGAATACCCATAAGCTCTACATAAACAGCAAGAATCATTGTGTTAAAAGTTATCTTACCACGTGTCCGTGGAAGCTCTACTATACCAGATGCACATACAGCACCTTGTATCTTAGCTGAAAAGAACTCTGTAACAGCAACAAGAACTCCTAGACTAAGGATCGCTAGACCGCCTTGAATAGTTAGTTTTTCACCAACAATACTGCCTAGATAAGTTAGTACTTGTATCATAGTTATAAGGCCATAGAAAGTCTGTGTCATTGGTAGAGCAGCTAGTAGGAAGACATTGCGAAACTGTTTAGGATCCTCGGCAAGAGCTGCTGTACCAGCTGAAGCAGCATGCCCGATGCCAACTGATGAACCAGTTAATCCACCAAGTAAAGCTACAGCACCACCAACTACAGCCAGACAGAATGAGAGATCCTCTACTAGTATCTCCATTTCCATCCACCTCTAGTTATCATGCTTTAAAATATACTATGAACTAGGTTGAAAAACTTAACTGATGCAATGAGTTTACTAAAGAAATGAGAGAGGAAAAAATTATAGTATTTAGAATTCAGATGGATCGTCGTCTATAGGATCTCCGCCAGGTCCGTCGTCTAAGATAGCTATTGTTAGTAGAATTATTGGTATGATGTATCTAGCTGTCTTCAAGGTCTTGATAAGCTTTAGTAGATACTTGGGGTTCATATATTTCACCAAATAGAATATTAGGAATTGATCGTTTCTACGTTTTTTTCACATGATCAAAAATGATCATTGGAAAAAAGTTTAAAAAGGTCTATAGAGTAGTGGGCATGATCTTTCTTAGTTTAAAATAGTATGTATTATCACCTATAACTCTATCAAATACTATATAGGCTATAGGTTTTTCTTCACTACTAGCATATAGAGCTATTATAAAAGTCTTTTCACAATCAGGTTCTCTAAAACCTAGATCACATAGTGTCTTGTTCTCTAAAACCTCATACTCCATGTCTTTAGGAAGATTTTCATCAAGTAATAAGCCTATACTGCTTAACATATACTCATCTATATAT
>Ga0190312_1000449_pt1 | contig 13005 bp, 11 predicted proteins | sample 487007910_MG_FD_165046 | JGI IMG/M metagenome (GOLD analysis project Ga0190312, IMG submission 165046) | Hydrothermal vent sediment bacterial communities from Southern Trench, Guaymas Basin, Mexico - 4870-07-9-10_MG | ecosystem: Environmental > Aquatic > Marine > Hydrothermal vents > Sediment ... | reverse complement strand
AATGAGGGGGACGATAAGCTCATGATAATGACCTAACTTCTAGACTTTTAAAGAGGGGGTCTCAGACGGTTAAAGGCTATTAACTTAAGAAAGGCAAAGTTTATAAATCTTATAACATTTAAGGTTCCTCAGTAGAAGTTAGGGAAAGGAGGGTTTTTATGAGAAGACTAAACCTTTGCTCGTTAATATTACTAGTACTATTGATCTCTTTATCCATTAGGGCATCATCTATTGCACCTTTAGCTAAGAAGCCCTTTGAAGGTATAACGATAAGAGTTCTTATGCAGTCAGGTCATACGGCGGCAGGAGAACTTCACAAGGAGGTCTTTGAGAAGTTTACTGGAGCGAAGGTGGAAATAATAGGGGTACCTTATGGTGCTATGTACCAGAAGATAATGACTGCCTTTGTAACAGGGGCTGTGGATTTTGATGTAGTTGAATATACTTACCCCTGGTTAGCTTCCTTTGCTAAGTATTTAGAGCCCCTCGATGACCTCTATAAAGGAGTTCATAAGACAATAACTAAGTATGCGCCGCCGATATGTAATGAGACCGGACCCGGCATCTGGGACCCAAAGGATTTCTTACCCCTGCTCTTAGACCTATACTGTAAAGCCGTAGGCCCTGATGGAAAGGTACACTACTATGGCGTACCGGAGGATGGTGATGTCCACATACTTTACTATAGAACGGATCTATTTGAGAAAGCAGGACTTAAACCCCCCTCTACGTGGGATGAGTATATTGAGATAGCTAAGAAGTTAACTGACCCTAAGAGGGGGATCTACGGTACCGTATTAATGCTACAGAGGGGGTATGAGGGCTTCTTAGGACATTTCATCGCTAGGTTCGGCGCCTACGGCGGTAAGTGGTTTGATGAGAAAATGAGGCCTATGATAAACTCTACAGCTGCCGTTAAGGCTGTGTTAAACCTAGTCAAGGTACTGCCTTATTGTCCACCCGGAGTATTAAGTTATACGTATACTGAGAGCATGAGGGATTTCATTAAGGGTAAGGCCGCAATGGCGGAAAGCTGGGTTCCAGACTACTACCTATTAGGTAACGATCCTAAGATATCGAAAATAGTGGGCAAGGTAGGTTACGCCTTAATGCCAGCTGGCCCTGCAGGAAAAGTATGTCCCTTGGTAGGGGGGTGGGCTCTAGCCATACCTAAGGGTTTGAGCCCTGAGAAGAAGAGGGCAGCGATGGCTTACATACTCTACGCTACAAGTAGGCCCGCTACATTAAGGGCTACCTTACTTAAGACCACGGTAGATGCACCAATACCAGCCAACTATAAGGATCCAAGGTTACTTAAGGCGGCTCCAGTAGTTAAAGTGGAAGTAGAGGCCTTCAAAATAGGTATGGGCGTTCCGAAGATCCCAGAGTGGCCGAGGCTATGGGATGTACTAAGCGCTAAGATACACGAGTTACTTACAGCCCGAGTTACAGATGAGGCTACTATAAAGAAGGCATTAGATGAGGTCGCTTTAGAGTGGTATAAGATCTTAAAGGAAGCTGGTTACTATAAGAGTTAGAAATATTAACCTCATAAAAGAAAATTATTTTTTGCTTTAGATTTCTAATCAAGAGGTAACAAGATCCGTGACAATGAAGGTCCTTAATGGTAAGGGCTGGGAGAGAAACCTCAAGTACCTCTTAATCCTCCCTTCGGTTGTAGTATTACTAGCCATATCCATTTACCCCCTTGTTTATTCATTATACCTCTCCTTCCACTATTGGAACATGAGTAGAACCTCCTCCATGGATGGCTTCGTAGGTCTATTAAACTACATTTCAATAATTTACGATAAAGATTTCTTTAACGCCTTAAAGAACACCGTAATCTTTACCGTTAGTGCAATCCCTCTAGAGGTGGGGTTAGGGCTTCTACTTGCCACACTAGTTTATCGGGCCCCTTTCAGCTCGATCCATAAGGTCATACTAATCTTGCCTACGGTTCTACCCCCCATTGCCGTAGGTGTCATGGGTAGATTAATATTAAGCACCGAATACGGGGTAGTTAACTATTTCCTTTCACTAATGGGACTGCCGAGAGTGGACTGGACGGGAGAGCCCCTATGGGCCATGTTCTCAGTAATTTTAGTTGATGTATGGGAATGGACCCCCTTCTGCTTCCTAATATGGTTAGCAGGCCTTATGGGGATTCCCATTCAACATTACGAGGCGGCTGAAATAGATGGAGCTAGCGAGGGACAGATATTTAGGTATATAGTTTTACCCCAACTTAAGCCCATATTCTTAACAATACTCTTCTTCCGAGTCATTGATTCATTAAAGTTATTCGACGTAGTCTATATATTGACCGGCGGAGGACCGGGGACTTCTACTGAAACGCTTAGCTTTTACATCTATAGAGTCGCCTTTAGGCACTTCAATATGGGATATGCTGCAGCTCTCTCTTGGATATTGGCAATAATGGTCACCCTTACGGCCTCGTTCATTTATAACCTCACCTATAGGGGAGGCGAGTAAATTGAAGAAATTCTCCTTGAGACTCGTTATAACCACGATAATTCTGCTCGTAGCCGATGCTATTGCCCTATTCCCGATATACTGGACCATAATTACCTCTTTTAAATTGCCTGCTGAGATATTCCGTGCGATTCCTACGTTCATACCCGAGAAACCTACGCTGATTAATTATCAGTTAACCATGTGGCCGACTTCAGTTAATTGGGAGAGGATACGTTATGAATTAACATCCTATATAACTGTAGTGACGGAGGAAGGATTAAAATATATCTTAAATAGTATTATAATAGCTTCTTCCACTACGCTTCTCTCGTTAATGCTCGGTTCCATGGCAGCCTATGCCATCTCTAGGTTCAGAGTAGGGGGGAGAAACCTCGAAATATGGATACTATCCAATAGGGCCATGCCACCTATAGTCCTTATAATACCTTACTTCATCATAATGAAGAACCTTAGGCTCCTAGACACCCACTTAGCGTTAATATTGGCATACTTGACCTTTAACTTGCCCTTCGCAATATGGTTAATGAAGGGCTTCTTCGACGAGATACCTCCAGCCTTAGAGGAGGCCGCTATGATAGATGGATGTTCAAGGTTTAAGGCCTTCCTCAAGATAGTATTGCCCGTCTCTAAATCGGGTCTTTTAACTACAGCAATATTCACTTTCATATTTTCCTGGAATGAGTTCTTCTTTGCATTGATACTGACCACAAGGAACGCTGTCACTGTACCAGTTCTCGACTCCAAGTTCATAAGTATAATGGGATCCTTGTACGGCGAAATGGCTGCAGCGGCTACTGTAACCATGGTGCCGATAATACTTCTTGCCCTCGTGGTTCAGAGATATTTAGTAAGGGGATTAACGTTAGGTGCGATAAGGGGTTAACTATTGCCCTAAATTAGTATAGTTTTTATCCCTAACATCTTGCATATCATTACTAACTCCTCTACGTAATCCCCATAGGTAACGTGTATGTGGTTACTTAATAGGTTCTCAATAAGCTTTTTCGGGTCACCGTCTAGAATTACGAACATATGGGGCCATAATTCCCTATCCTCCTTGAACACGCCCTTAGGTTTTTCAACGGCTCTTCCCCTAGCTATTACCATGACGTATTCCCCTCCTACCCTCCCGAGCCTAGCTAAAGTAACTTCTCCCGATTTAGCACAAAGTATCGTAGTTACCCCTCTCATTTTACCCATGTATTTATATTGATATCCTAATTCGACCCCTTCTCCCCCTGCTACCTTCATAGGAAAGGAGCCGCAATTTATGAGCCTTAACTCCTTGTTACTTAGGTCGAGTGAGTTGATATCGGCGAAGATAACGGGGCCACCTGAAAGTAGGTGTAGGATCTTCATGGTTATGGCGCCATTTATGTCACATTCACATGATGCAATGATGCCCTCATCATTAAGCATGGCCATGGCTAAGCACGCCGAACCAACTTCATCTATTAACTCCGGCTGACATTTTACCCCTACAGCGTCTAACCTTCTCTCGCTTATTACCCTCTTAAGCGCGAGGTACAATCTTATTGCCCTCTCCACTGCTTCCCTTGGAGCTAGGACGTCTTTGACTTTCTCCTTAAGGAGCCTCTCTATCTTCTCAACTTCCTCTTTCTTAACCCTAGCCATTTCGGCTATAAGCACATGCTGATCGATGTGTTCCATCTCAAGGCCAAAGACCTTTTTAACCTGGAGGGGATCACTCAAAGCCGTGTACATCCCCATCGTATATCCGCCGAAAAGCCCTAGCCTACATCTCCTCAGCCTATTAAGCACCTTGCAGGCGTTAGCGAATACCTTTACCTTATCTAAGACGTCCTCAGGTGTTCCATAGCATATCTCCGACGAGAAGCCCAACTCCCTTAACGAACCGTAAGCCACCGCCGTACCCACTAGGGAGAAGGCCGCAGGATCTGGGGGACTCCAAAGAAGAGCGGGCAGCTTGAACTTCCTTATAGGTTCGATGACCATAGGTGCGTAAATCCAAGTCCCAATTAGGTAAATTATTCCCTCCGCTCCCCTCTCTACTAACGCGCTTACAGCCTCCAAGGATCCCTCTACTGAGAGAACGACTTCCTCATGAGCTAGAAGTTCCAAGCCGGCTTTCGGCAATATCTCCTTTGCTCTCTTCAACCAGAAAGATGCCCGATCGACTCTCTCCCTAGGTAACGAAAGAGCTACAAGACCTACCCTAGGCCTAGTAGACTCCATGGTTTAAACAGTTCAAATAGAATAATTTAACTATTTCGCATTATATCCCTTGTCAATAGCCCCCTTACAAGCACTTATTAATCTTTATGAGGACCGTGAACATTATCATCTTGGAGGGAAGGATAAGAGAGGAGAAGTCGGAAGCTACCCCTTTATCGGTATGTAGCGCCAAGTTACATACTCACTTGTAATACTTTAACCCTCTTATGCGGGGAGGGAGGATCATGTAAGTATACTTGAAGTATTCCTCCCCCTTAGGCGTGAACCACGCCCACGTTACGTTATGTCCTTCTCTCACGTCCCCCCATCTAATCCAGGAGACAGCCTTTACGTCGCTCACCTCGAAGTTACAGGTTCTCACGAAAGGCTTGTAGTTACGAACATCTTTGCACATGGCGTAGTCCAGTAATTTAATTTTAGCAGGTTTCACGCCTACCCTAATCCGCTAACCGGCGCTTTAAGGACGGGCTTCAAGTCTATCTCCAGAAGGCGGTAGGAACTCCCCCAACGGAAGTTCGAAACATAAAAATGTTAAACGAATTCTTCTTATTCTTCTTATTAATAATTAAATTATACCACCTCTTAATTGAAAGTGGGGGAATGGTTAATAAACTTCGTTTTTGGAAATATGGGCTTTAACTCTAAGGGCAATTATTGCGGAGGCTATAGGCTAGTTACCTCCTTGGCCGCTTTAGCAGGAAGGCGCTTAAGTTCTACTACGAGGCATACTTCGGCGGTAGCTCTGGAGGGCTTTCGGAAGTGGACCCCAGATCCCAGAAGCCTTCGGAAGGCCTTCCGAAATTAATAGAAAAAATAACTAACGCTTTAATCAACTTAGGGGTGAAGCACTAGGGGCTAAGGGCTATGGAGAAAAGGAGACCGCCGAGAAGGTGGCGGAGGGCTAGGGCGGAGCTCAATGAGACCGTGTGGGAGAGGCTAAAGGGGTAGGGGAACTATCGAAATGGGTTGTTATACTAGGCAGCTACGATAAGGAGACTAGGAGGGTTTTAAACGAGCTTAAGGAGTGCGTCGTCTTATAGAGTTCAGTTCAGGAGCTACCAAGATGGAATGTGTAACTTAAAGAAGTACAAGACAAGCATATGGTGTGGTTAACACAGTATATTAGTTTGTAAGATAGTAAATTAGTAGGTAGACCAAGTAATACGCTACGTATTACTTCCACCGTAATACTAGGTAACACGTGGAGTATTACTTAAAGCGTTAAGAGCTTAATGAAGACTAATATATACTGACCAACCGTTTATGGTCTTTTCGGAATATTTTTCGAAATTGACATATATAAGGGGGAGGGGGGTTATAGCTCACTTCAGGAATTTGAGCACTACGGCGACTATAGTCGAGCTTATCATGGAGGAGACCGCCGCTAGCAAAATCTTCCGACCATTATCTAAATAAGATCTTCCATCATCATTTCGGAGTACTAACTTAGAGAGATTATAAGCGACAGGAAGGGGGCCTATGCTTTGAGCTCTCGCAATAACGCTTAAGGGGCTTCTATTGTGATATAGGAGGTTCGTGCCGGACGAAATTGTCGAGGCATGGCAAGGACGTTTCGAAGGATCATGGGCAAGCAGGGGCTACGTTAAGTACCCCTAACGAGGAACGACGGACGGTTAGGGAAAAATATCAGGAACCCGTAACTATATCGGGTAAGGGTTGAAGGTATGGGCTTAGAGTGGGCTATATCCCTCCTGAGCACGATAGCCACCATCGTGGGCTCCATAGCCACCTTGGCCTATTGGCTGGGTAGGAGGCTGGCTAAAGTGGAGTTTAGGCTTAAGGAGGTGGAGGGGAGGATTGGAGAGCTAGAGGGAAGGCTAGGCAGGAGGGTGGAGAGGCTAGGCGAGGCCTTCATAGGCTATCAGGAGTTCCTAGTGGAGTACCTGTCGGCGGAGGGCGTGATTAAGCGCGCCGCCGTGGAGATGCTAAGGAACGAGGCCAGGAGGCTGATAGGGTTAGCTTCGGCGAACCCCTTCACGAGGGAGGAGCTTAAGCGCTTGAAGGAGCTGTTGGATAAGGACGAACTAGCCTTGGAGGAGGCGCTGGAGCTCAGGGAGCTGGCTAGGAAGGCCGTCAGGGAGTACGGCCACTACCCGGAGGCTTGGAAGTTGCACATCTACGCGTCCATAATGGTGGGCTTAGCTAGGAGGAGGGAGGGCGAGGAGAATGCTACCTATTAACCTTCCGCATCGAATAACATGGCGGTATACCTTAAAGTCCACGTCGGCTAACGGATGAATTCCTTGAACTCCTTCCAAAAATACCTCTCCGCCGCTACCCTCCTCCTTCGCGCGATGTAAGGTATTCGTAAACCTCCTCTATGAGGGCCCTGTCGACGTTCGTTATGAATTCCCGTAGGCATTACGAAGTTCATAGCGGTATCCTCCTTGAAGTAGTGGACCTCCCGGGGGTAGTTAAGGGTAGTTCTTCCACCCGATTATTACCTTTCCACACTTTAGGGCAGGCGTACTTCTAATCATCCGCTCGCCTACGTAGATAGCGTGAGCGCCTTAATATATCCTCTAAAACCTCTACCTTGATATTTAATAGATCGTACTGCGCACTCCGCACTACGCTTTAATACGCTTAGTTGCCCTACACTTAAAAGGAGCTTGGAGGTGCTCGCGAAAAGGCGCGAAATTTGCCACGATTACGTGGATCACGCCGACCATCCCTTAAATGGCTTCAGACGCTGTAATAATACTGCCCCCTCAACCCAACTAAGTAGCGGGAGGAAGACGAAGGAGATTGTCCGCTTGATCCGCGTAATCCAGGTCGCGCATTCGACAACGATGCATACTTTTCGCCCATTAGTCTACCCGCGACGGGTGCTTGAAGGCCCAAGAAATATCACAATCAAGTAACGTTAAGGGCTTTAGGCAAGCCGAAGGCGGCCGTAAGCCATCGAATGGTAGTGAGGGGTTAGCCAGTCAAACGTAAATGAGTGAATCCCCAATGGAGTTATTAATTCGTTAAAGCTGAGGTCATTCTATTTAAGTTTCGTGAGCCCTACATGTCCTAGTCTCCCTCACAAATGAAAAGCTTTCTTTAAATGCTTACAAGCGTGCCCTACCGACCTTGCCCTCTAATCGCGTGGAGGTAGCCCTTGAAGCGATTTCCAAGGGCGTTTTAAGAGTCTAAGGTTGACGGGGAGCCCTTTTCTTACTCCTCTCAGCTTTAAGCTTCCCGTACTCCAGTTGGTTCCCGATAAAGCCCCTACGAGTCCGCCGATTACCACGCCTAGGGGTCCCCCTAATAGCCCTATAAGCCTCCCGATCGTCATCCCTAAGAAAGCCCCCCTCCAGTAGTCCCAATTTCTTCCTTCCTAGAAGGAGGCGGATCGCCTCCTTCGCTTAATTTAGCTTTAGGGGAAATAGCCTCCTCTATGCGCCTTAAAGTACCGTAGATCGACCTTAGATAAGGGCTTATGCTTAAAGATAGGGCTAGGACTATGAATGCCACTAGGAGCAAGGTTACAGTATCCATTACTAAGCCTAGAGGTAAGTGCCATACGAAATATAGCCCAAGTATGGTGATAATCAAGGAGACCGAGCCTACATAGGTTACCCAAAGGGGACTTATACTTAGCCTCACCCCCACCGCTTTCCCAAAGTAACTACTGTCGCCCGCCTTAAGGGCTTTACGCAATACAAGCAAAGCTAAGGACTTAAAGGCACTTTCAAGACGGTTACGTTACGCAACTTAACGCTAAGAGGCGACCTTACGTTAAGCGTTAGGACTTGCATCGCCGCCTTCGGGTCCCTCTCCGCGATAGCCACCTACCCCTGGACCAGTAAGGTGGCGCTCCAGGCTTTCCGGGACGGTGGCTATGCTCATCTGCGCCCTCTCGCCACCGCACTTAAGGCTGATGAACGACTTCCTGAAGAACGCCGTGAAGCCCCGGACTTGAACTTCGAGAAGAGTGTTCCGACATCGGTAGTCAAGGTTAACTTAGGAGAAAGAGTGGGTCCTGTTATAACCAGTTCTGCTATGGGTTTAGCGCCCTCAGCGTCTTAACGTGGGTTAGCTTGAATAGAGTACCTTCTTAAGACACTTACGAGGTACTTAAGTACTATCACCCTAGTCTTACCGAAGTGGTCGAAGCTGGCTTTAAGGCTCACCGTGAAGGATCGACGCTAATAAGCATCTAACGTAGCTCCTCCTCGAGGCGCTCCTAACTACTGCTTCCGGTCATCGAGAGGCCGTAGTTCCGGAATTCATTATAAAGTAGCTTAACCGTAAATCTTAAACGTTGAAGAGGGAAGTTAAACGCAACTTAAGTAACGTGATACGTTCCCGTGAAGCGTTGAGGACCATTTCCCACGTCTTGAGAAGAATATATGCGCTCAACTGCGTGGGGTATTTCCCCGTCAGGATAGAGGAGATGGGGGTGGCCGGTAGCTCCCTCAGGGCTAAGCACGTAAGGGACGTAGACGTAATTGTAATCTACACCTTCAGGGATGAGATCTTACCCGAATGGAGGGAGTTCATGTCGCTACTGTTTGAGGAGAGGTACCTCTTATGGCACTTACTTAGCCAGCTTAAAGGTAGGAAGTCCATAGACGGCTTGATTAAGTGTAAAAGAAAGGAACTCATTAATCTAGGATTTAAGCCTAGGTGGGTGGAGAGTTGGTTAAAGTAGGTAGTAGGTACGCGTTACGGACATCAGGCCGAGCATAGAAACGCTACCCTCCGTCCACTTTAGTCAGAGGGTGCTGATCGTCCGTTACCTCAAGAGGGGGTGGCGGGAGCTACCGCTGGAGATCCATGCCATCTATCACGATAGGAAGAGCTGTAGGCTAATCGGTATAATTAAGATTATACCCTTCTTAACCATATGATGCGCTGATACTGGCCTCGTCAAGTTAACCCCCGACGATGTACTTAAGTTCCTGAGGGCGGAGGCCTACAGAGACTAAGGAGGGAGGTTGAGGACATAATAGAACTTAAGTGCGAGTCGGGTGTCGACCCCCTTTACGACGCTCTGAAGGCGTATAGGAAGGCCGAAGCCAAGTACCCGGCCGTAAGGGTGATGGTCGAGGCCGTTAAGACGATAATGGATAGCTTATTAAGGGAGCTAAGGGAAATGTTAAAAACGGCCCCCTCGCGATGAAATTTTTGCCGGCTTATAATACGTTGCTACGCGATAAAATGAAGGAACTGAACATAGCGGGGGAAGCCTTAACGTATTTGGTAGATAATGAGGATAGGATAGTAAGTGAGATAAAGTTTGCCCGCTATCGTTACTTCGTGGACGACGTATTCGATATAATACTCGATAAAGTCTGGGGTCATATGTTATATAAGGGGATTAAGAAGCGAGAACTTGAACTGTTCTTCGATAAGGTCTACGATATCCTAGTCAAGTGCAGGAGTTAAAAGGGGGAAGGCTTAGGGTCATGAGTTAGTGCCTAATGAGAGTCTTGCCCCTTTATTACAAGTACTCCTTAAAGGAGATCATGAATAATAGGAATAAAGTGGCCTCTTAGGAAGTTTCAAAAAGCTTAAAGGTAATTATTGCTTAAGCCTTAAGGTAAAGCAGTACACTTTTCAGGGCTCAAGTAAAGCCATACATAGTCACCTTCCTTTAAGGAGAGCTCTGGCGATGTCTGAACCCTTAACTCTAAACCGTCTACTGATATCCAATAATATTGAATGTTACCTAAATAGGCCCTATGCTTTATAACTCCTCGAATTACATTATGGGAGTAAATGTTTTTATCGCTTACTATCTTTATATCCTCTGGCCTTATGGATACGTAGACCCTCTCTTTCTTCAGAGCATTACTTAATATATGACAGTATATTTTGATCCCTATATCAGTTACTACGTATCCTTCCCCTCCCTCTCTAACTTCTCCTATTTTACCGGGTATGAGGTTAGTTATACCTATGAAATCCGCCACAAATCTATTCGCTGGCCTCCTATATACGTCTTCAGGTCTGCCTACTTGCATTATCCTACCCATGTTCATTACCACTACCCTATCGGATATTACCATAGCTTCTGATTGGTCATGCGTTACGTAAATAGCAGTAATACCCACCCTTTTAACTAAACTCCTTATTTCAAATCTCATTCTCTCCCTTAACTTGGCATCAAGGTTACTCAGAGGCTCATCCAGGAGCAATACCTCCGGCTTTCTCACTAAGGCCCTAGCTAAAGCAACTCTCTGTTGCTGGCCTCCGCTAAGCTCAGTAGGATACCTATCCTCTAAGCCTACTAGGCCTACTAACTCTAATACCTCCTTAACCCTCCTTCTTATCTCACTTTTAGGTACCCTATGTATTTTAAGTCCGTAAGCTATGTTGTCAAATACCTTCATATGGGGCCATACAGCATAGTTCTGGAACACCATACCTATATTCCTCTTAGAGGAGGGAACGAATATCCCTCTCCTTACGGAAACTACGATCCTTCCACCTATCGATATTTCCCCCTCATCAGGTCTTTCTAAGCCAGCTATACATCTTAATGTAGTAGTCTTACCGCAACCGGAGGGGCCTAACAAGGTCACCAGTTCCCCCTTTTCAACGCTTAAATCTATACCATCAACTGCTACTACCCTACCAAACCTTTTTATTAGCCCGCTTACTTCTACGAACCCCATGTTGTATCCCCTTTAAGCAGAGAAAGCGCCCCCTAGAACTCTTCGTCCTAGTTTACTTAGGACGAATAATAGTATAAACGTTATCATTATCATTATGAAGGCTAAGGCCGCCGGGAGGCCAAATTCAGTACCCCTATGCCACATGAGGAACAGGCCTATGGGCATAGTCTCCCACCCTGGCCTATAAAGGAATATGGTTGAGGATATTTCTTGCATGGCCATTATGAAGAACATTATCATCCCAGCAAATACCCCCTTAAACAATAGAGGTAGGGAGATGCCTAGGAAGGTTCTGAGTCTACTGGCCCCTAAGACTTCAGCAGCCTCCTCTAACGATTTCTCCAATTGGAGATAGGATGCATAAGCTGATCTTACGAAGTAAGGAAGACGCCTTACCATAAGCGCTAACGGCATAACTATCCACATTCTCGCTAAGCTAAAACCTAAGAGAGGTAATTTTTGTCCGTAAGCTAGCATATACCCTACACCCACCACTATCCCAGGTATGGATAAGACCATAGTGAATAACCCATCTAATAAGTCCTTACCAGGCACCCTTGTCCTAGCCACTATATATGCTATAGATAGACCTAATGGAATTCCCATAAGCATAGCTATGCCGCTAAAGAGGAAAGTGTTCTTTATATAAGAGGGGGCCTCGAAAAGTGCGAACTTGAAGTTCGCTAAGGTCCAATGAGTGGGGAAGGGGGTTAATATCCACCTTCTAGAGAAGGCAGCTAGGGTTATTACCGTCGGCGTTATAAGTGATAAGGATGCTATAAGGGTACAGTACATGTAGGCTATTACTTTTTTTAGCCCCCCTATTTCTAGAACTCTTCCCTCTCTAGTAGTGCCTTTTGAGAGAGCAGCGTAAGTTTTTATCTCTACATACTTCCTAGTAGTTATTAAGGTAATTATACTTATTGTGGCAGCTAGTACGCAAGCTATTATCCCCATGTATTTCCTATGAACATCTGTAAAGTGATAAGCTATGTTTATGTAAGCTATAGTAGGTAGATAATCAGTCTGCCCTAATATCAGTGGAGTAAGCCAATCAGCCATGGTAAAAGCGAAGACCAAGAAGGCCCCAGCTGCATAGTTGGGGGTGATTAAAGGTAAAGTAACGGTTAAGGCTCTACGCAAACCTGATGCTCCTTCTATTTCCGAAGCCTCCTCATAAGAAGGATCTATTTGAGTTATGCCTGCAGATACGTTAAGTACTATAAATGGCAAGAGGTGAATGGTTTCGACTAATACTATGCCATGAAGACCATAAATAAAGTTTATGGGCTTCCTGATGAGATTTAACTGCCTTAATAACAAGTTTAAGGTACCATACTTACCGAAAAATATTATGAACGCAAACGCCCCTACATAGGGGGGTAAAACTATGGGTAACAAAGTTAGAGATGTAAAAATAGTCTTACCCCTTAATTTATACCTAGCTAAGATGTAGGCCATAGGTATACCTATAATAGTAGTAGTTAAAATCGTAAGAAAGCCCAACAGGATACTATTTTTGAGGCACCTGAAATAATAGGGATCCGTGAAGAACTCTATATAGTTATCCAATCCATAACCCCCCTTTAAAGTTCTAAAACTCTCTAGTATTACTGCCGCTAAAGGATATAGGATGAATAAAATTAAGATTAAATAT
>Ga0190312_1000445_pt1 | contig 13025 bp, 22 predicted proteins | sample 487007910_MG_FD_165046 | JGI IMG/M metagenome (GOLD analysis project Ga0190312, IMG submission 165046) | Hydrothermal vent sediment bacterial communities from Southern Trench, Guaymas Basin, Mexico - 4870-07-9-10_MG | ecosystem: Environmental > Aquatic > Marine > Hydrothermal vents > Sediment ... | reverse complement strand
CCTGACACCATTTATGTCTAGGGCCAGTGCTAGTCACCCCCGAACGAGGGCGGTGGAGGAACCTTTACCCTCTTATCTGGGGGCGATATTTCATTGTATAGTATAACCATTGACATGATCATTTCATGTAGTGTATTGAGTGTCTTCTTAAGCGAGTCAACATAGTCATATGTTCCCTCGTCAAGTATCTTTGATAGTCTATCAAGGTATCTTATCTTATCGGTTTTACCAGCTATTTTTAGCCTCTTCTTGGCCCTCGATATGGCTACCTCGGCGGCTCCGCTTGAGTCTATTATATTGTTTATTAGGTCGGCAACTATAGTTACATGCTTGAACAGTACCTCTATAGTGTCCTTTGCCTCTATCCTGTTTATTGACAGCTGGTCAACTAGGTCTAGCAGTACAGGCCTGTACTTCCATAGATAGTCCACGTTTACGACAGTCATTTCCTGGCACCAATGGCCACCGCTATACCAATTATTGTGGCTATGGCTGCGGCTGCGGCTATCTTTTTCTTATCAACCCGCTTCTCTGGCGGCTTTTCAGGCGGCTTCTCCTCCGGTGGCTTGCCAGGCTTTTCAACAACCTCTATTGTCGCCGACCTTGCAGTTACTGGTTTTGTAGAGACATCTACATCTCCAAGTGGTACCAATGATACAGTACCAGATATGGTGTACCTACCAGGTGACTTGAGCACAGTGTCTATGCTGATGGTATATGTTTTACCAGGCTTTTCCAGTTTTATCTCGCCACTTATAAGTGGTATTACGGCTGGCGGCTTATATGCGTCTACCTTAACCTTCACTGTAATGTTTTTCACCTCGTACTCGGTTATATCCCTGTTTAAGTCGACTACGAGATACATTGTAAACTTCTCGTTCACACCAACCCTTGAGGGCGCCTTAATATATGCCTCGGATATGGCTATGGTTTCCGGCGGGGTTATTGGTGGCTTCCCTGGCACTGGTGGCGGTGGCGCTGGGGGCTTGGTGGGTTTACCTATTATAACAGTATACTCCTCAGTCCATACACTTTTTTCAACAATCTTACGCTTCTCTATTGGATATACTATCCTCTCTGGCTTCTCATGCTCGGTGAATATATAGAACCTGAGAGTATACTCTCCGTCTGGTAGGTCTCTTGTATCGAGTCTAATATAGGTATTGACCTGCCTTATGCCGCCGGTTATCTTGTACCTGTATTTCCTGAACAGCCGCCTATTAATATATGCGTAAATATATAGTGAACCGGTAAACCACTTGCTAAAAACTATCTTTACCGGGATATTTACTATCCCCTTTGGCAAAACCCTTGGTACATTGACAACTGCATCTGCAACCCTTGGCCCTGGCCTTGGCTTTTTTGGCGGCTTAGCCTTGGGCTTTCCAGGTGGGGGTGGTGTGTATGGTTCTTTCCTGTAAGTCCATGTGCTGTCAGTTCTTGTCAGCACCATGGTTGGTGTATATATCTCTATGTTTTCAAGCTTATCCTTTAGACCAGTCTTTATAGCAATCTTTCTTACATCGCTACTCATGCGCTGCCTACCGCCAATGATCTGTATTATATGGCTTCCCCTATACTTTACAGTATACCCGAATCTTGCCTCGCTATAGCGTGGATCCGGTATTACATTGAACCGCTTAGAGTATGTAGTCTTCCCCTTCACGACATCGGGCCAAATTCTTGAATAGCATTTCCCGATCCATCTGCCATGTATTTTTACCCCGATATTACTGCATATATATGGCTTTACCTCAATAGGCTTATAGTCTAGGTCGGATAGCGGCGGGAATGCCAGCCTTACATTAAGGTAGAATGCAAATGAGTACACCAACTTGCCGGCATACTCACCTAGCTCCAGCCCCGGGCACCGTACAAAATCGTCTGGCACTATATCGGCTGATACTATGTTTGGAAGGATTGACTTATATATTATGTCCCTGCTAATGGATGCTGTTGCACTATGTTCATCAACTAGCTCCAGCCCCTCCTTTGTATAGTATATTTTCACAGTTATTTTCTTCGTGATAGTACTCTGTGGCACCGGTATCTTGACCGGTATCTTGATATATATTGGTGCTACGCCTGATGGTACTCCCTTCATGCACTTAAGCTCTGCACCTGTCTCGTCGTAGATGCATGTCTTAGTCCATTCCTTAACTATTCCTTCTCTTACGCTGTAGTAGATATATATTTTCCCATATATGTATACTGTTGATGGAATCGAGTCATATACGTCTGGGACAGCGAATAATGCAAAGTATATTCTTGATATTTTAACCCTTGGCCTCATTTTCCACCACCGGGCTTATATTTTCTGGTAATATATACTGCACCGGCTATGGCTGCGGCTGCACCACCAGCTATTACCACATACTTTATAATATTTTCTGGCTTTTCCTCTGGCGGCTTCTCGGGCGGTTTACCGGCTATTGTTATCTTTGCCGGCGATAGTTTTACCCATTTCTGCAATGGTATTCACCGCTATGTTATTTTTGACTCAAGCCTTACCCTGCCGCCGACAGAGTATTCCCCTGGCTTTGCAAAGGTTATATTGATTACCTTGGTGAAGTAGTTATATCCAGGTTCTAGGCTGAATGTCATATCTAGCTCGTCTGCCTCGCTATCGTTTATGGTTCCCTTGTAGTGTAGTACGTATTTGTCGCAGTCTTCCTCGGTAACCGTCCTGTTAAAGTATACTACTAGGGTGAATGGTATTGGCTCGCCAACCCTGCCGCTTGTCCTGCCAGCATCTACTCTGCCACGCGATATTGATAGTTCCCTGCCGGACTCTATAGTTACTTTTGAAGATGGTGATAGGTGTACCCATGACATTTGAATCCCCATGCTATATATAAATCTTTTGTAATAATAATCTTTTCCCGAGGCGCCACGGGGTAGCCGCGTAAAAGATATATTTCCGTATAATATACAGGTATAATGTGGTTGAAATGGATATAATAGATATGATATATACCATAGCCGAGTTCATGGTAAAGGGGATCGTGGCGCCAGTTATTATAATGTATATAATATTCAAAGTCGCTGAAAAACTAGACCCATTTACAAGGATAGTATTCTATATACTTGTACTGTCAATGGCAATGTCACTATATGCTGTTGCATTCCTCGGTGACTAATATGTACATATTCAGGCTTGATAAGGGCAGTATAGTCCATGTAATATATGGAATTATGGCTGGTATACTGGGTGAAGCACTATCGTTTACACTTATCTTCATAGCCAAGCAGCTTATTGATATTGGTAGTGGAGAGGATCACCTTGAGGCATCTGGTGACCTATGCGAGTACGCCACGGGGCTTATTATTGGATCTATTTTAAGAAACTATATTAGCTACTATAGCATATAGTGGACTGTACAGAAAAATGGGATTATCATGTATAGATAATAATATTCATTACAGTGGCTGGTTATATATCTATACTAATTGCTTCTATTGCTCTAGTTTTTTCCAAGTAGCTGTCACCTTGATGGTTTCAGAGCTTGTTTCTATTGTGAACTCTAATCCATATTCTTTTATGAAATCTCTGATTATTCTTTCCTTAATAATATTTATTATATCGTTCCAGTTCTCTACAACTACAATTTTCTTATCATTAACTATTTTCACCTTCATATGTTCTCACCAAGGTATTCTATTAATATATAATATATATTGCTTGAGCCATCATATACTAAACTTACTTCTATATTATAATCACCATCGTCAACAGTGAATTCATCCGTATTGGTACCAGTGGATAATGATTTTATATCTGGCGATCTATAAAACTCTACAGTATAATACCTGTAATTGTAGTAGGATCTATCGTATGTTACGGCTTTTGACCTTATTCTGTAATATCTATATGAGCTTACTACCCATGTATTTACGGTTGAGTTTTTAGCATATATTATGTCATCCCAGGTTGATCCATCATCGCTACCATCTAAATATGCATATGCATAGGCATTACTTGTGTACATTTTTACTCTTATAAATGTTAATTCACTACTTCCAAGATCCCATGTAACGTGTACTACCGATGTATTTTTTGTAATAGTATCTGTAGCCGGGTTTGCATAAGTATTATCATTAATATCTTTAACCTTTGATACATCAAAGCCTGTTTCATTAATAGTTTCTGTTCCGTATACTGGGGTTGCATTATATGTTATCCCCGGTCTCCTACCCATGAGCATTACATTCCCAGTTCCACGTATTTTATAGACATACTTCGTATTTATTGGTGCTACCCTTGTTCCCATATACAATACCTTTGCATTAGTGACAGCCTCGCTTAATACATTCACCCTTTTATCCAAGTATCTACCAACATAAGTCCATACTTCCTCTGCTGAGGCACCACAATCAACCCACTTAAGCTTATCATCGGTTGCACTATAGCTTAGTACCTGTCCATCACTGGGAGTATTTACTGTATCTAGTTTTGTATATGGAATCAATGGTATCCTATCGAGGGACAGAGTACCAGATACTATATCAGATGCATCATGAGTATGGCTTTTTGGTGCATATTTGTCCGGCAGTGCAGTACCACCCTCGTATATGGTATCACCATAGATGTTCACACCATAAATATTCTTCCACTTGTAGGAACCACTACCAAGGTCATAGGCATTATTTGATGATGGCTCTATAGACTTTCTAATTCTTCTATATCCATCTACTGGTATGGGATAGTCCTTATCTCCAGCCCAGTTTGTCCTCATGGATAATATCTCCACTTCATTAAGTCTCCATGTTTCACCGGACTCTAATTGAATATCAAATGTTATTCTAACATAGTTATCACCTCCCCAGTCCGACAGTGGTATAATATACTGGTATTTTCCACCCGATAGTGTATATTCTTTCCTTAATGTCCATGATGACCCGTCTGAACTTGTCTCAACCTTGATAGTTACTGGTCTACTATATCCAGTTCCTGAATGATGTATATGATATACTAATGCAATTGGATGACACCAGCTTACACCATACCATGTTATCCTAAAGGTTCTATGCTCATAGTCAATAGTTATATATCTATCATAGAATCCATCCACTAATTGTTCGCCAGATATATCCCATGTAGTCCATGTACCAGTATTATAGTCATAGTACTCGATACTGGATGGAAGCTTATATCTTAATATGTTATGCCTCTGTGGTAGTGCCAGTAGTAGATCTATTGTATCACCTATATATAGGAAACTATGCCCACCAGCATATATATATTGGTAGGTTGAATATAATAAGTTACTAAAATATCCATTCCTCCACTTATAGCTACTACTACCTAAGTCATAGGTGTTATCGCTACGTGGTATTATGCTTGTGTTTACTGATTGCAGGAATGATGGGTCTAGTACTAGTATCGGGGCGGTGGATGGCTCTTCATCTATTTTATCCGAGCCATGCCACCACTTTCCCGTCCGATGTTACCTTTAACGGTTGCCAGTTACTACCATCGTATCCATATAGTGACACCCTTAGTCTATTTTTTGCTATATTTTCCAATGCCTCTGCTAACATTTTCAACGCTAATTGTTCTAGTGTTACTGCCTCCCAGTTGTCCAGCTCAGTGGCCATACAATTCACACCTACTTCTTGTTCCTAGGCTTCTTGCTAAGCTTCTCATATTTCTTTTTAAGCTCTTCATATTCCTTCTTCAGGTTATCATATCTTTTAGCCTCGGTTCTTAATGTCTTTAGCTCCATTGATAGTGTTGATAGACTGTTTGCTAGCTCTGTTAGCTGGAAAGCTAACTCTGTAAGTGAGGACTGTATGATCTGTAGCTGGTTCCTGATCCTCTGCATCCTAACTATTATCTCATTCTCAAAGTCCTTGGTCATGGTTCTAACTGCATCTCCCATGCTCATGTTAGGCTCTCCACCACCACAAGCACTGAGCCGGTTGACGGTGATGCACTGGCCACTGCCTTGGCCCTAATATACCCATAGGGATCTGTTAGTATACCAATCTTCTTACCACCATTAGCGGATAGTGATATTCCGCTGCGGATTGTATACCAGTCGCTTCCATCATAGCTTCCCTCAATTGTTATGGTTACGTCAACGTCCTGAGTATTCTTCATATATATTATTTTTCTGCCGCGCCTGGTTACATCTACAACGCTACCGGTTACCTCTGTTGTGCCAACCTGCTGGTTAATGGATGTACCAGTTCCATGGTCGGCAAATACCCCACCTATAATGTTTGTACCACTTGGTAGACTGGGTAGTGTTTCAACGGCAGCCCTTAGCCTTGACGAGGAGTCTACTGCAACTCTCCTCCAGTATGATCCATCCCATCCAAGTATTGCGGAGCCTACAATAGTTGTAGTGGGATTAGATAGTGAGTCGCTTAGGGAGGCAGCGCTTGGGAATTTGCCGCTGAACCCACTTAATGTACTATCTTTTGCAATACCAACGGAATCGGCCCCTATGTTAATATATAAGTAGTTGCTTGTATCAAAATTCAGCTTATCTGTTTGAGACTTTATGCCTGACAACGTACTATCCTTTGCAATGCCGGCTGAGTCTGTACCAATATTTATGAATAAGTAATTGCTTGCATCAAATGTTAGCTTGTCGGTCTGAGACTTTATACCAGATACTGTTGTTTCCTTGGCTAACCCGACATTATCGGTCTGTATACTTATTGGTACATCCAAGTTACCGGTTGCATATCCCACGTCAGTCCATGTACCGCCAGAGTCTTTGACCTGTAGCTGTGCTGGGCCTCCTCCTAGTGATACGTCACTTGCTCCTATGCGTATGTATAGGTAGTTGCTTGTGTCAAATGTTAGCTTTCCAATATTTGCCAGTCTATCGTATATGTTTGTTAGTGTTCTGTTATCTGTACCTCTTATATCGTTTCTTAGCTGTGTTAGTGTTATGTCTAGTTTGCTTAGTATATTTTCAAGAAGCTGTATCTTATAGTCTAGGCCTATTGTTTCTGTGCTCATCCTTCAACAGTCACCTCCATACCTATTTTACTTATAATTGGCTTTATATTCTTGTATATCTTCTTTAACATACTTCTTACATCTTCATCACTCATTCTACTGAACTTACTGGCAGACATAACCTTGTTTAGGCTATATATAGCTGTTCCCTTTCTATCTCTTACCTCTATTGCTAGTACTACATTGTCTCCCTCATATCTTACATCACTTAATACTATATTATATATGGGGTGTCTTTGCCTGGGCTTGGGAACCATACGCCTCCCCCCGTGTCCGCTTTAGACTACGGGGCTTAGAGGCTGTATCCAACTATTATTATTGTAAAGTATCCTTTTGAAGGGTTTTCGGCTGTCCACATCCTGGCCTTCACATATACTAGTGGGTCTTCAACTGATACCGCAAGCCTTATACTATCGCTGTCAACCTCTATTGGTATGCCTCTAACGCTTTTGAACTCGCCGGATATACTGTATCCAGCCATTATGTCAATATATGCCTTTACATCGTGCTTGTTTATGAGAAAAAACATTTTTCTTGACAAGTCGCCCAAGTCTATTACCTCTGTCTCAAGGGGATTAACTGATAGGCTGTACTCATTCGTGAAAACAACGATTGGTTTTGGAAAAACATATATTCCCTCAACACGCCTATACTTGCCCAGTAGCTTCTTAATATACACTAGTATCTCTGACTCACTCATCGCGTCACATCACATCTCGTCTCAATAGATTCCTAATAGATTATTTTGATAAGGGGGTTTATAAAAATATATCGTATATAACCATCGCTTTCTGGATAGTGATTGTGTTGGTCGCCTTAATATATAGGTTGAACCCATCTATGAAACTAATATTAGAGACCTTGACAACATACGATCCATTAGTGCTGAAGCAGTCTAGATAGACCAGATAAGGAGATATATTCTCAAGGTCGGACAGGCTGGAGTGTCCCGGCACCATATTCATGCCGTCAACCATAAGGACTATGACCATGTTCTGGCTATCGGATTCTATGAGTATCTCCCTTATCCTGCCGGTTCCCTTTACACTAGCTATTGTTAATCTACCAGATACCGTCTGGCTCGGCAGCTCAATCTTCTCAGTCCTATACTTCTTCTCCCTAACCGGTTTAGACTGTACAATATACTTTACCTGCTCCCGCTGCCTAAGCTCCCTGGCAAGCTCCTCGGCAGCCACTATATTAGCGACAAGGCTGTCAAGCTCACACATAGTGTATACCTACCACCCGCCCCTCCATGTCGCGCTCAAGTATTATAGACCTGTGCCTTCTGGTAAGCGATAGTATTAGCAATACCAGCAGTGAACCAAGTATAAAGCCGAGCACGAATCCCAGCAGCCCACCGCCATGGTACTCCTCATCCATGACATATAACCCCCATATATCATATTATATTATATTGTCCGTGTCTTTTAAATTTATATAGGGATAGGATAATAAATGCTATGGGCCGCCGATATACTCGTAGAACTCGGTGCATCCCCTTATTGTAAGGACTTCATCGGTAACATCAAGTATCTGTATTGGTGGAACCGATAATGAGTAGCCTTTATCGCTTACAATAATATCGCTGAATGCATCACTATATGATACGGTGGCTTTCTCAACCACGCCGGTGTCATATTCTGCTATACAGTTATTGCCGATGTCTAGACTCTTGGACGCGGTATATACTGCCATATAGTTGAATGCAAACCCGGGTATTATATATTTTACACCATCTTTGACTATGTCGCTGGCAAATATTAATGGAGGAAAATATTTTATGTTTATACTGGGTTTAGTTGGATCTAAAAAGCATATTCCTCCCTGTACAAATTCATATCCACCCGATTCATATCCATTCACTGGTGCATAGAATATTTTATTGTCAATGCCAGCAATAAAAGTTCTGGTGAAATCCCTTGAGCTTGAGTATATTTTAACTATGTGCTCTGGAGCGAATGTATCACGGTTTATCGTGAGTATTGGTTCATATATAGTTTCTCCATATGTAAACTTGGTTCCAGAATTTACATATATCAGGTCACCATATACCGCGTATGAGTCCGTATGCCTATATACTTCGCCTGCATGCGGCGCATTAATATATACAATATACGATGATACCAGGTCGAGATCCGTATCGAGCACAACCACTTGTGAGCCATAGGTACTATCTAGTTTCTTGGGAAAAGTAAAAACTATGTACCCATTATAGTAGAATATGGAGCCAAGCCAAATTGAGCCGGTTGTTTGCGAACGTATATACCTAACCTTAAGTATGTTAAAGTCTTTATCGGCTTTAATAATCCACATACCATAGGTTCCAGACACTATATAGTATATGTATATTCCATCGGTAATTACGGTATGGTTAAACAATACTCCAGCAAAGTCTGCAATGCTTATTTCCCTGAGTGTATGGCTCATATTCGATAGGTCTGTATATCCTATTATAACATGCTTGTACGAATCGGCTTTTTTATATCCAAAGGTATAATATAGTTTATTGTCAAGTATAGTGGCATTCCTTGTATAATAGTAATACTGTTGCGATACATTGTTGAAAAGTATGCACCTTTTAACAGATAACTCCCCGTCTAGTAGCAGGATAGAATATGCTTCAAAGCCTTTACTAGTATTATACTGCTCTGATACTAGTACATGGTTGCCACTATACTTTCCTATATATTTAAGGGGAGAGGCCATACATGCCTGGATACCATAGAAAACCCCGTCATATACGCATGGCATAACTATGTCTAACATACCGGTTCTCCTGGCACATAGCCTATAGCTTCTCATTCTCCTACTAAATATACCACGCATCATTCACACTCCACCATATATTGCCAGTATAGAACCGTAGTGCACTGGCGTGTTTTTTATAGAGCTAGCTAAAAAATATTTTTTCATATTACATGCTATTTCAGCCATATAACGCATACCTTCTGATCGGCTGAGTCGGCTATAACCCATAGCTTTGACAGGTCGTTTATCTCTATCGTTACCGCCTGGCCAGCCGCTAACCTAAAACCATTGCTTGTTGACACACTACTGCTAAAGCCTATATAGATATTGCCACTGTTATCATCATCAGCCTTTATAACTACTATCCTGCATGGTGTCTCGGTATTGGCCAACCGTACGGCTGATGTCCCTACCGTTACCTGCTTTGTATCCCCATCTGATGGTGTACTATATGATGTGGCTAGCCTCATTCGCCGACAATCCTCCACTCAGTTATATATACGGTTGCCGTTGAGCTATATGACCTGAGGTATAGCTTGTCGTATTTCCTGCTTCTCCTCAGCTGTAGGAATAGGTCTGATGGGTATAGCTGTGTTGTCTCTCTAACTATTGGGGTAAAGTCAATATATATTTTGTCCCCGTATGCGGTTATTGTTATTATATCAGTGTATGGGCTTAAGTTATGCTTTGTATCCTTTGTACTCTCCACAGTATACATTGTAGAGTTTATTTTCTCAAGCGGGGCGTCAACTACTGCCATAATGGTTGGTATTTTCACTGTCGGTGGAGGCGGTGGTGCTGGCGCTGGTGGCGGTGGTGTTGGCGGCGTATATACTGGCCTACCCTTTGATAGTATATCTATTATCATGTCTAGTCCTTTTATTACCTCGACTAGTTCCTCATCTATTCTTGTAAATATGTCCTTTATCTCATACCACTTGCCCTCTGGTATCCTGAGATACTTTGGACTGTATTTTTCTGGCAACTTATTACCCCTAGCTTACTCCATAGTCTATCATTAGTATTGCGTATCCAAGGTCGAATGTAGCTCCACCTGTTCCACTTGCAGCTGTAACCTCAACCCTTATCTCTAGTATGTCTCCGTCGCTTGGCATTGTATCGGTGTAGGTGTCCTCGTTTTCACCAGCTGCACCCTCATAGTCCCTATACACTACATATGCGGACTGCGTTACATTGTATACTCCTACTCTTACAGTTGCATCGCCTGGTATACTGTCTATCTTGCTCCTCAGTATTAATTGTTTAACATGTCTTGAGCTGAACTTAAACCTTGGACTAGCCGCTTTTACACCTGCCGAGTCTGCGGCCAGTCCCGTTTTCTCACCTATTTCGGCCGCCGTGGCCCTGATATATATTGTGTTCTGTACCAGTTCCTCGGCCTGTACCGGCCCGTGCTTTACCGTCAATGGTACGTCACCTCTACCGGCTCTACCTGTATGCTGTCGGCTGCGGCTGTACCCTTTAGTATCCTGCCTGGTAGTATTTTTAGTGTTGTATCGAATGTATCGTATGCACCGATCTTTATCTCAATGGTCTTCTCGGCGGATGCAGCCCCTGACTTGTATATATTTAGTGTCAGGGTGTTTGTTGAGCCGCTTTTCTCGTTTATCAATAGCTTTATTTCCGCATACTGTATGTTTGATGGAGTCGTATATATTGTGGTCTCGGTTGTGGTTACATTGGCCACCTTATATCACCCCCGCTATCTCCTCCCTTGAAAGCGTGACTGGTACTCCCCACTCGGTTGGTACTGGGGTTGGCTTTGTTGATATTACTCCGAATACTGGCTCGAACCTGCATGGTATCCTGCCGCTTAGTGCCTTCATTACCGTCTCCCTACTGGTTATTGGTACTACCTCGTATACCGCGCCTAGTATCCTTATAGCCGGCCTTATTGTCTCGGTGTTGTAGTTGTATATCTTGAACAGTATGTTTATCTTGTTCCACATGAAGAACTCGGCCGCCACCTTTGGCTCGCTGAATGGGCTTATCCTTGGATCTATGTAGTCTGGTTTTATGCCTAGGTTGAAGCCGTATTCTGGCCAGAATATCTTGTTCTCCTTGTTAGCGTATCTATATACTACCCTTGTGTCAAGCATGTCCTCTGGCCCGACTCCTATGGCTGCGTGTAGTATGTAGTAGTTGCTGTTCTTGAGGAGTCCATAGAAGTAGTCGTCTTCTTCGTCGCCTCCTACACTGTCCTTTGTAAGCCTTATGAAGTCCGTGCTTTCACCAGATGCTAGTTCATTGCCAGAGAACTCCTCTACCACCTTTATATCTACTAGCTGGTGCCTCATTACCTTGAACATGTATATGTCGTATCCAGATGTGCTGTACATTACGAGTGCAAGGTTTTCGTATGAGTGTAGCAAGTGCTTTAGTATGGGTGCGTCATAGTCTAGGGAGTGTGTAGGCATATGTATCACCTTGTGTGTGGATTATGCCTGTTAAAAAACTTATGTAGTCTTAGGTCTTACATTTACCGTTAGTGTTCCACTACTGGATAGTGATAATCCATCTAGTGTACTGTCATCTGGCACATAGCTTGTTGCAGAGCCCTTGGTATATGTTATCTGTATTACTAGCTTACGCCTCCATGGCGCTATGAACCACTTCATTTACTGGTCACCCCGCTATTACATTAGTCCTAGCAAGGTACCGTACTTGCTGTACTTCATTATAAATACTCCATCAGGGAATGCCTCTATTGAGCTGCCGGTTTCAAGGTATCCGTCGATGTCGAGGCTGTTGGTTACTTTCTCTAGCGGGAGCCTTACTGCTGGTATCTCGTTTAGCCTCATGTTTCTGACTGGTATTGCATACTTTCTCTTACCGTCGACCTGGATATAGACTTCTCTGAGTCCCCTGGTTGGGTCGAGGTCTACGAAGTCGGTCATTACAAATATGATCTCCTTGTCGTCAAAGCTTACTGTTGAGTCGGCGGCCGTTGGAAGTATCTGTATAGTGCCAGTTGATAGCCCAGTCCTTATATAGGTATTTACGCCGAAGCCCTTTGGAAAGTCATGGGCTGCTACAATAACTACGTCGTCTACATCGGCATCATATATTGGCCTGACTGGATGCTCAACTCTCTTACAGAACTCGTTGATGATGGCCATGATGGCTGCCTGGTAGTCTGGGCTTCCAAGTCCTGGTAGTCTTACTTCTCTCTCGGCAAGCTTTATTACTGACATTGACTCGAGCAATGACCTAACATATTCCCTGGCTGATATGCCGCTGCCTGGGCTGATCTCTTGGGCGTCAAGCCACTCTAGGT
>Ga0190312_1000444_pt1 | contig 13065 bp, 21 predicted proteins | sample 487007910_MG_FD_165046 | JGI IMG/M metagenome (GOLD analysis project Ga0190312, IMG submission 165046) | Hydrothermal vent sediment bacterial communities from Southern Trench, Guaymas Basin, Mexico - 4870-07-9-10_MG | ecosystem: Environmental > Aquatic > Marine > Hydrothermal vents > Sediment ... | reverse complement strand
CCTATGTTTGATGTCTTCACGTTCATGAAGACTGGGAAGATGTATGCGAAACCGACTAAAAGGAACGTGGTGAAAATGAGGGAGTATTTGACTAACATACTTGAAAAACCGCCCGAGTTTAAAAAGAAAAAGTCCTCACGAAAGGGCAAAAAGAGATCAAAAAAGCAGGCTAAACGGGTAAAATCCAGCAGGAAAAAGCGACTGCTGGACATGTACAACCCAGGTGAGGGCAAGGAGCAAGCCTGGAGGTGGTAAACGTGAGAAAAGGCCAGCTGACACCGCTCAACCTGATAGGCCTCCTGATAATGATAATCATACTGGGGGTCATGCTTCCAGTGGTGTATCCGTTCATAGACCAGGCCGCAAATGCAACCAACGATACGGTTGCACAGACGCTCATGTACCTGCTCCCGCCTGGCCTGATACTTGGAGCCTTGCTTGTGATATTCAAGTATCCAAGGCCGTACTACGAGCAGTACGGAAGGTGATGCTGTTGGACAAGAAGCTGGTCTCGCTTGCCTTCTTGCTAGTTTTCGCTAGCTTCAGCCTTGCCTGGTGGAATAGCAGCTGGGATTATAGAGTCCCCGTGAACGTCACCGAGCAGAGCGGATCCGACTTGACTAATTTTCAGGTAAAGATTGTGATGGACACCGCCAGCCTAATCTCGGACGGGAAGATGAACTCTGATTGTAGTGACATTAGAATTGTGGACAGCGATGATTCAACCGAGTTACCTTACTGGATAGAAACAGAAAATAGCAGTGAGGCGTGCAACACTACCACAACTGCCATCTGGACAAAGCTGAATCTAACTGCTAGCTCCACAAAGACGATTTACGTGTATTACGGAAATTCAGGTGCAACAAGTGAAAGCAATGGCAGTGCTGTGTTTGATGCTTTTGATGACTTCAACGATGGCGTGATAAGTAGTGACTGGACGGTTGTTCTCGGAGAAGCACATGAAGTTGATGGTTATCTTATCGTGAACGGTTCAACATCATCGCCAGGTCCGATGACATGGTGGAATGCTAGGACTTTTGATAGTAGTTATTTAGCTGAGACATGGGGTGTTGTATCAGTACAAGTAAGGCTAATTAGAAATGCTCAATCGCTCTCCACTAGTGATGATTTTGACATGTTGTTTGTAGATGCAGACGTTGATGAAGAAAAATTGTACCATTGGAATGGCTCCTCTTGGTCAACTTACTCAACTACAGGTTTTACATGTGCAAGTGGCGATTATGTTTTCTTAAAGACATATTTCGTCGGCTCAACATTATATGGATACGCAAACAATACACAAGTAAGTGGGGAACCAACACATTCATCTGGATATGCAGGACTCGGGGGGTATTCCAATGCAAATGTAAAATACGACTGGTTCAGAGTCCGCAAATACGCCGACCCCGAGCCGACCACGAGCGTGGGGAGTGAGGAAATGTCCCCCGATGATGCAACAATAACAATCACATCTCCTAGTTCATCGGAGTACTACAGCCCAGAGTCAGACGTAATCGCAAACTTCACCGTGACGAGCGGTACCAATTCTACCTTTGAAGTGAAGGCTTACTTGGACGGAAGCCTCGTTTACTCCAATTCCAGCTACGCCAATGCGACCAGCGTAAGCGTAAATCTGGGACTGCTGAGCATAGACACTCACAATTTTACGGTGGAAGCAAACACAACTGATGTGTATTCAAAGTCAGTATCTTTTGACGTGGTTGGGTACAAAGTCTATGTGTACAGGGAAGACAACGTGACCGAACAGCTGAGCAACTTCACGATCAGCTGGGACGGAAAAACTTACTCAACTACCAGCGGAGTTGTGGAAGTCAGCAGTGTGGAGCATGCTGGCGTTGGGTTCATGGTAGCCAATGCAACTGGCTACGAATCTAGACAGTTGAACGTCTCCATAACCGAAAATGCGACGGAAAACGTGTCATTTTACCTCCTGGAAACGGCAAACGGGGAAGACAAAACCCTGAGAATCGCAGACCCAACAAACACAAGTGATTACCTTGCCAACACATTGGTAACCCTATCGCTAAACGGAACAACGCTAGACCAGCGCTACACCGACTCTGATGGTTTTGTGACTTTCTTCATGAACGAGAGCAAGAACTACTGCGTAGAGTACAGCGGAAATAGCTTCTGCAACGAGATAACCGTAACGGTGAAACAGCCACTTGACGAGAAGGACCCAAACACAAAAATTGCGAACTACTCTCTATACGTTGGTGGACCAGTCAGCTACACTTACACCAACCTGAATGCTGATAAAACGTTCACGACCTACTTATTCAAAGACACGACCAGCATAAGCGTTGAGAACTCTACGTACATATCAAGGACGTACTACATCAGGGAAGCAGAACCAGGGCAGAACACTACCATTCAGCCCTACCTGCTCAAGTCTGGCGAGGGAGCTTACAACTACTTCGTAGCGCAGAACATCAACTCGCAACTGCTTGACGACGCTTACCTCACGGCTTTCAGGCAGATAAGCGGGGAATACAGAACAGTGGGACAAATAAGAACAGACCAGACAGGAAGCGGGCAGATATACCTTGATCCCAACACTGTCTACTACTTCATAGGGGAAAGGTATCCATACTCTGCCGTAAAGTTCACAATAGCACCGAAAGGCTCAACTTACTACGTGACGTTCGGGGGCGGAACTACCACAGGCGGGATAGTGGCGAACATAACGCTTCTGAAAATCCTGCCAGCGATACAAACCATCAACGAGACGACGAACATAACTGGAATAGCCTACTCGCCAAGCGGGAACATAAACGAAGTAAAAATGTGGATGGTTCAGGCTGGCAACACTGTTTACAACAAGACCGTCACAAATGTAGGGTATGGAACAATAATTGAAGTGAACGTGTCCGACCTGAACCTCACCGACTGGAGCTGGCTGAAGCCCCTGAAGGTTTACCTGTGCATGGTGGACAGCGAAGGCAACGAGAAATGCACTGCCTTCGGAGGCTACAACAACGGAGAATCGGAGACAGGGCTTGTGAAGGCAGGACTGCTCATCCAGGAAGACCTGAGCAACTACACGAACTCCACGGGGGCAGAGATGAACGTGGTGAAAGCAGGAGTGAGCATCTTCGGGGTCCTGCTCATGCTCGGCATAGGAGCGGTGACGAACATCTACGTGATGGCGGTGGCGGGGATAGTCCTCGCAGTCCTTGGAATAGTCCCGATCTGGCTAGTGATGGTTGGCGGATTCCTGGGACTGCTGATAGCCCTCAGGAGGCGAGGCGGATGAACTTCGCCAAGTTTTTCCTGCTCGCAGTGTTCGTTGACATTTTTCTCTACTTTTCGGGAGCCTGGTACGCAAGCCAGGCTGGGGTAGACAATCCGTTCGGAGTGGGGGCAGAATTCTTCACGAGCATAATCCCAGCGAGCGGACAGCCGAACGCAAGCATGTACTCGCAGTATCAGATAAGCGGAACCGAGAGCGGGAGCGTGCAGGATTCAAGCATAATCGGATTCCTGACGGTGGCAAGTCGGACTTTCGGACAGATAACGGCATTCATAGGGACGCTTTTCTCCATACTTGTCGCTCCAGCGGTGATCCTGAACGCCATGAACACGACTGGCTTTCTCCACATTCCTGAAGCAATCATAGTGGCGGTAGGTGGTTTTTGGATATTCGGCGAGCTGATGGGAATAGTGCAGTTCTTGAGGGGTGGTCAGCTTTGAGCTGGGCAGAAATCTGGATAAGGTTTGCGAATGCTGGAAAATTGGCATTCGGAAGTCTGGCTGGCTACCCAGACCTGTTCGGACTAGTTCTGCTCGCAGTCGTCCTAGTGGCCGAAAGAAACATGGGAATACCAACAGAAGTAATGATGTATTCCGTGATAGTCCTGATCCCGATACTCGTCCTGGCAGACCTGCTTTCGCCAGTCTTCATGTGGATTTCGTTCCTGATATTCGCCTACTACGCTGGCTCTGCCCTCTACAACATGATGAGGTGAGTGGCAAGTGAGCCTGAGAATGATAAAGGAGAACATAAAAGAGGAAATAGAAAGGATAGGGCTGGCGTATCTGACTGCCTCGTATCCAGAGGCAGTTGAAATAAGGAGGCGGATAAGGGGAAAAATCCTCTACTGGAGAAAGGTCTGGGAAAAGAGTGGAAGAAAGGACAAGTCCGCCGAGAGGCACATGAGGGCTTGGCTTGATTTATACCACAGATTAAACTTACCTAATACCCACAAAAAGAAAATGAGGTGGTTGTGAGATGGGAGTGATTGAACAGTTCAAGAACACATTTAGGAGGATAGATAAAACGGCTGGAGAGGCAAAGATCAAGGCACAGATAAAGGCTTTGGAGGCATGGCAAAAATTGTGCAAGGACGAAGACCAGAAGAAGTTTCTGGAAGTCGCAATAGCCATCGTGGACGCAGAGAAAGTGCCTCCGAACATGTCTCCGTTCAACCCGAGCGAGGCTGGAGCTAAGATGGCAAAGATTTACCTTGACAGGATAAGAAAGATCGTGGGGTGTGATGGACATGAAGCTGACTGACGAGGAGTTTGCCTTGATACTCTCTCTCGCAAGGGAGAGAGCTTACACCTTGTTCATATCTGGGAACGAGGGAGCTTTCAACACGTGGATGTGGTTGAGAGAGCTTGAGGATAAATTGATGCAGGAGGTAGGTGCAAATGAGAAAGAAGAAGAAGTGGCTGCAGGAGGCAATAAGGCATCCAGGAAAGGTGAAAAGGTATCTAGCTAGAAAGTATGGAAGTGCTGCATTCACCAGGGCTGGGGAAGTGAAGCAGCAGTTCGTTTACAAGGCGATTAGGGAGCTGAAGGAGAAGCCAGCGAGCAGGAGGCCGAAGGGACTGCTGAACGCCTTGCACCTTGCAGCCAGATTGGAGAAAAGGAAAAAAGGGAAGTAAGCATGAAGAAGTTCGTGGCCTTGGGTGCGTTCCTGCTAGTTTTCGCTAGCTTCAGCCTTGCCTGGTGGAACTACTCGTGGAGCTACAGGATCCCAGTGAACGTAACTGAAGAGAGTGGAAGCAACCTGACTGGCTTTCAGGTGAGGATTGAGATAGACACTGCCAGCCTGATTTCAAACAACAGAATGAACTCTGACTGCTCGGACATCAGGGTAATAGACTCGGACGACGCCAGCGAGCTTTCCTTCTGGATAGAGGATGGAACATGCAACACTAACGAGACAGGAGTGTGGACAAAGCTGAACCTGACAGCAAACGAGACAAAGACTATTTACATCTACACTGGGAATCCGGATGCGGCCAGCGAGAGCGATGGGGACAGCGTTTTTGAATTCTTTGACGATTTCAGCGGAGACAGCCTAAATGCTAGTAAGTGGGACGATGACGGGTTCGCAGGCTTCGGTGGGCTGGCTGGCTACTATTCAGTCAATAACGGCATGCTGGAATACTGGGGGACAAGTGGCACATGGAGAATACTAAAAGCCAACTACAACATAACGCAGGACATCGTAGTGGACTGGAGGCTAAAAACGGCAGATGCGATTGACTGTGGAAACTGGTGGGCTATAATAGACGACGATGCCAGCGAGCGAGTAGCGATAGTCAACTACAATAAAGATAATGATTTTGACTACAGGTTCTTTCATGCTAGTTCGTCAACTAACGTGCTGGATGTAGCTGCGATGTCGCCTTCCACATGGTATCTACTGAGAAACATAAAGATAGGAGCAACAGAAGGGCAAAACAAGATATTCAGCTCGGATGGATCGCTTTTAGATGAGAGTTCAGTATATACTTATGACTCATGGGATACTACTATGTATCCTGTCATCTGGGCAGAGAACACATCCCACTGGTTTTTAGATTGGATCCTAGTCCGCAAGTATGCGAGCCAGGATCCGAGCGTGAGCGTTCAGGGAGTTGAAACGCCAGAATTCGGAATAGCATTCGTGGAGCCGACGACCGAGACGGGATACTACCAGTGGCAGTATCCGAGCGAGGCAGTCATCAAGGCAAACGCCACAATCACGAAGGGAGGAGACAACCTGGACTACATCAACATCACACTCTACAACGCTAGCGGGCTGATTGAAAGCCACATCTGTTTGTCCTACCCCTGCTATCATGAGTTTAGCCCGCTTTGGACAGGAACGTACTACCTGAACGCCACTGGGGTTCCGAAGACGGGGGAAGAAGTGTGGACGGCGACAAGGGAGATAGAAATCAAGATAAGGCCTCCCGTCACGAAGACTGTCGTCATATACAAAGAGCCAGAGATGTCGTGGGTCGCTGGGCTGGCTGCCATTAGCCTGATGCTTATTTTCCTTGCCTACCGAGTCGGGAAGCTGAGTGTGGCGAGGGAGTTGAAAGATGTGAGGTGATGTGAATGGTGAGTGGATTGATGTCTGGTGCATCAATCTTAAAAGCTTGGAAACAAGGCTTAATATCTAAAAGCTATGTGAGACGAAAAGGAAGCAAGTATTACATCAGAAACAGCGACGGATCATGGACAGAACTAGAGCCAAGGGGAACCTACTACCACAGGGGGTTAGGAAGGTTCGCTAGGTATCATCAAGGAAAGGACATAAAAATCAAGGCGAAACACAGTGTTAGTAAATTGAAGTATGTGAACAAGGGAGACTACAAGAAAGGAAGGAAAAAGTATAGATGGTAATGGGATTAAAGAGAAAGAATAAGCTCGTGTAGTTCGCCGAGTAGCCGAATGGCTCTGCGATTTTCGCATTCGTTTTTCTCTAGCTCTGCTGATATTTCAGCTATGAGGTAGAGGATCTTTTGAATGTCTGCATCGTCCATTCATATCGCCTCCCTCATAATTTTCTTTTGTGTTTGTTTTCAAGACTTTGAAATCCTCATCAAGAACCCAGACCTTATCAACCTTTTGCTCTGGCAAGTAAATTTCTACTGCAATTGGATATTCGCTGTAATCTTCATTTGTGAAAATTCTTATGCCATTTCTGTTAATTTGTGTGTTGTATATCCTAACAAAAGTTACTTCTTTGTATTTTCTCTTGTCTATACTTATTTTTGCACCAGTTTGTAGAATTCTGAAACCTTTCTTGTCTACCTTCATTATTTCGCTTGAGCCTTCTTTGTATATCTCTGCATATATCTCTGATGTCGCTATATTGTTGTCGTTGAGATATCTCTCGCTAGAAATTGCTATGTAGTAATCTGTACCTTTCACGTGGAAAAACATATATTTCATGTAACCACCTCCCACTCCTCAAACTTATCACAAAGCTTTTCTACATCTTCTATCACGTCGTCGCTTGCTATTTCTCTTGCATGCTTGTAGTCAATGTCTGCTCTCTCTATCAATTCTTCTAAATCCTCGTCAATGATTATTTTTATTTCAGCTTCATATAACACTTTGTTTGTCTTTGCATCTTCGACTTTTATCCACTCCCAATATGTATACTTCTCCATCCCAGCTCTCCAGTCTCCTGTCAGCTCTTTATCGCCCATCTGTCCTCTAAGACCCCATCCGCCGAGATTGCGAGGGAAACCCCAGTTCGCCGTCGTGGGATCTGTGTCAACTTCTAACACAGCATCTAGTGTTTCTTGTGCCATGCTCACAGTGTCGAACTCGTGTGCTTCAGCGTAGTCAATTGCATATTCTTCGTTCGTTGTATCTATACCTTCACTTTTTTCATTATTTTCTTTCACAAGCCAATACACATACATCATTCAACCACCTCCACTTTCCACTCTTCTGCTTCTTCTCCTGCGTCTATCAGAAACAATTTCTTTTCTTTTTCAACCAGAATCGCAATGTTGTAGTCCGGTTCTTCTTTGTATATTTCTTCTATCTTCTTCCAGGCTTCCCACTCGCTTTCCACTGTGTCTAGTATGTATTCCTTCGTGAATGTCCAGGGTATCCATACTCCGTTATCCTCATGTCCGAAATGCACTTTCATACTCATATTGTCCATCTCTTCTACTTTTGCAAGGGAGTTTCCATCTCCTCTTATCCAAAATTCCTTCATACTACCACCTCCATAATTGTTAACACAAATCTAGTATATAAACTTTTCGGATATATAAATAAACATACACATACACAAATATAATATATACTCTACAATACAAATCAGTTAGAAATCCGAAATACTGGAAGTTTCCTTATAAATAAAAATGCGGATTACGGAATAGTGGAAGTAAAGGGGTCAAAATTAACAGAGTTAACAAAGCTTACTCTCAACGCAAAGTAAGCTCTGTTAATTTTTCAATTAAGTTAAGTAAGTTAATTAAGTTAATTCTGTGAATTCTTATCTTATTACTTCTATTTACACAACTATTGCTACATCAAAACCGAAAAGCTTATATATGAGAACAACCTTAACTTTTGTGGTGATGGAAATGGAGAACGAAAATCTGTTGAGAGAATTCGAGGAGTACATCAAGCCTCCAGAACTCACTGGCGGGTTCCTGGAGGTTAGCGACAACGGAAAGGATGCAGAGATTGTGAAGGTCGGCTTTGCAAACACGAAGTACGGTAGAAAGTTCCGCTTAGTTCTCAAGTTCAACGACGGAGCGGAGAAGTCGGCGATCCTCAGCAAAACGACGGCTAGGTCTTTTGCTGAGGAGATGAAAAAGCTAGGCTACACGGACTTGAGCGACTGGATCGGTAAGAAAGTGAAGATAATAGTTGTGAGGATGCAGATAAGAGGAAAGTTCATTGACAAGCCGATCCCAGTTCCCGCAGAACTACACAGCTGAAAAAACCAACCCCTTTCTTTTATATTACATTAACCAAAAACCGAAAAGCTTATATATGAGAACTGAGTTATTGGGTCGGGTGAGGAACGTGAAAGGAGAGACAGTCGTTATATATCTGAACAGGGATCTTCTCAACAAGCTGGATGAATACGCCAGATCCCGCCTCATTTCCAGAGGCAAGGCAATTTCCCACATACTAGCCAACTACTTCAACCTGGGCGGAGGCGAAGGTGATGGAGACACAAACGAATCCGACTGAATTCAAAAAATTCTCTAAACTTGTGGCTAGCCTCAGTCCCCACTACATTCCAGTAATCAAGAACGGAAAAGCCCCCGATCCCACTATCTCCTCGTGGAAAACCACCCGCTTATCTGAAAGCGAGGCCTCAGAAAGATTAAGGGTTGGCCTGGGGAACGTCGGAATCGTGGCCGAAGCTCCCAAATTCTTAATCGTTGACCTTGATTGCAAGTATGAGCGTGGCGAAGGCTACCCTAACGAGCGAGAAAAGATACTTGAAAACCTACTTTCTATGTTTCCAGAAACCCTAACTGTTAGAACGCCTTCTGGTGGCTACCACTTGTACTACCTGAACGATCCGAAGAATCCAATTCCTAATTTTGACTTCGTTGACAGCTACGACCCAGAAGCCCAGAAAGCAGTGCATTTGGGAGAAGTCAGGGCAAACGCTAGGTATGTTCTCGTTCCTGGCTCTTACGTGAAACATTCAAAACTCGTGGACGGCGAGGAGCGGATACTACTGGAAGGTGGATACACAATCGTAAAAGAGAAGCCGTTGGCGAGGCTGACTCTTTCTGACATACCAAAAAAACTCTTGCCCGCTAGATTATGTTCGCCCTCCGCCCAGGGCGAAACCGAGGCAGGTAGGAAACCCCTACCTGCCTCACCTGGGAAAAGCATGGCAAAGTTCTTCAACCGCTTGGGCTGGAGCCTGGAGGACATAGCCTTCAGGCAACCCAAGCTGGCAGAACTCCTCACCCAAGAATGCCCACGAGGTTACGACAGTCCGAGCGAGGCAGACGAGGCCACTGCCACGATTCTGTACTTCTGGGAGTTTGAGGAGGAAACCTACGAGCAAATCATGTGGGCATTCAGGGACAGGGAGGATCCCCAGAGGCCTGGGCGGAGGAGATTCGAAAGAAGCAAGGACTATCTGAAGAGAACTTGGGAGCGAGCAAGGCAGTTCGTTGGGGATAAAACGATCACAAAGTTGCTCCAGGACAACGAGATTGATCCCTCTTCTTGGTCGCCCAAATTTGAAACGTTGCCGATCCCAGTCGTGGAATTAGAGAAAGTCGGAATGGAAGTGAGAGTAAGCGACCCAATAGACGACAAATTCGTGGCCGATTGGATAAACAAACTTCCCTCTGGGCATTTCTTGAAAGAGTATTTTGACATGATCCGAAAGAGAAGCGATACCTATCCCGAATACATACTCACTAGCGGACTGTTTGCCATTTCCACCGCTCTTGATGGAAAGGTGATAATCCCTCTTTCAATATCAAGGCTAAAAACGAACGTGTATGCGTTACTCCTCGGCGTGTCTTCATACTCGAGAAAAACTACCACTCTCAACTACTTGAATCAGGTGTTTGACAGGTCAACGCTCGGTTTCAGTAGGGGATCAGACGACATGAGTCCAGAGGGATTCGTAAGCGAGCTTGCTGACAACTCTCACACCTTCTACATTGTGGACGAGTTTGGTGGAATGCTCTCAACGATGAAAAAAACGTGGGGTTCTGGTCTGCTTGACATGTTCATGAAACTTTACGACGGGCAGAACCACAAGAGGAAGTTGAGAAGCAAGACGTACACAATTACTCAACCATATGTGTGCGTGATCTCAAGCACAACGCCGACTAGGCTTTATTCCGAGTCGGACGAGTCCATGGTTCTCTCCGGTTTTTATCCAAGGTTTCTAATTGTGTCTCCGCAGAGGAAGAAGGACTACAAGCCAGTGAGCTTGGACTACAGTTTTGAACAAGATGTGAGTAAGATAGGCTCGTACCTTGATTCAATTAATGCTTGGGTGACGAAGATAAGTGAGTTGTACGGTCAGCCAGTTTACGCCACATTCACAGATGAAGGCATGGATTTTGTGAACAAGATGATTATGGAATTTGAACAGAGGATAGAGGGTTTGCAAGATTTGGATAGAGAAATAGAGGCAATGTTGTGGAGTAGATATCAGCAGTATGTCCTGAAGATTGCCGTCCTTTTGAAGTTCGGCGAGGAAAGATACTTGACCAAGCCAGACTTGACAAGTTCAGAATCGCAGAATATATTTGGAGCGAGACCACACGTTGAAGTGAGTATTGATTATCTAAAAATGGCTAAAGAATTAGTTGAAAGGATGTATTACCCATATGCAAAGAGAGTTATATACGACATACTCCTAGCGATTGAGAAATCATCGTTCAACAAGGTTGTTAGACTGCTCAAGAAGTATAAAGTCATCAAGCGTTCTGACTTGATGAGGCGTTCACATGTGACTGCTAGGGAATTCAAAGAGATAATTGAAACTCTTGTGATGAGGAATGACATTGCCGTTGATCAGGACAATTCGGACACTTACATCTGGATAGGAGGCGATTGAGGTGGTGGATTACGAGACTGCGGTGAGCTTGGTTGCAAGCGGTGGATACAAGCTTGAGGCATACGACGGAAAGCACTACGCAAAGCTACTAACGTCCGACGGCCACTTTGTTGATTGGGTGCAAAAACCAGGTAGCCGAAAGGCCAGGGAGCATTCCAGGTATTCCCTTCAAGACGTCATGCGGTTCCACGGCTTTGATGGAGAACCCTTCTGCTTCGTTTGTAGGAGGAAACAGTCGGAACTCGGGATCGGAGAGAGCCTTGAGCTTGACCACATCCTACCGATTAGGGAAGGTGGTGAGGACGAATTGGGCAATCTTCAAATCTTGTGTTCCGCTTGCCACAGGCTGAGGCACTGGATGGAATTGTATGTTACCAAGCACTTAATTAGGAGAGAAAAACTTACGGACAAAGGAGGTGATTCCCATGAGGTTTGAGTTCAGCGAGGAGTTTAAGGCCAAGGTAAGAAGGGTGAGAAGAGCATCAAGAGAGCTTTTAAGAGTTCTCCTACTAGCATCTGGCCTCTTAATCCTCTTGATCCTAGCAACCCTGGACGAGAAGGAGGTTGTTGCCAAGGTTTTAGCTAACAGCACGCTCGCAGCAGAGATGAACGTGGCCAGCTTTGAGCTTTCCCTCATGCTTCTCGGCCTTGTCCTCTTGCTCTTTGCTCTGCGTGTTGGGGACGAGCCGAAAGAAGAGAAAGGAAGTGATCCTCATGAAGCTTGAAGGCTCTTGGGACTGGGTAACTATATCTGACTTGAAAAAGATTTATGACGCAGGTTTGACTGCGTATGTGGATGGAGATAGAAAGGTCGTGGTCGTGGAGCTTCCAGACTCCCGACCAGAGACTACTTGGGTAAATGAGATGAGCAAGAAGATAGGAAGAGAAGTTTGGGAGAGGTTGTGAGGTGATGACTGAATGCACGAGCTTGATTCCGACAGGCTGATAAGAGAAAATGAAAGAATCATCCACATCGAAGCCACAAAAAAGGACGGGGTGTGGGTAATTCATGGGAGCTTTAGCAAGGAAGACATCCACGATTTGGTAGTCAATCTTCTGGAAATGGTTGCTGATAACGAATACTACGAGAAGATTCTGGAGAAAGGGATTAAGGAAATTGAAAGGAGGGATAAGGAATGAGCTACACTAGATTTGGGTTCGATAGGGAATTTGTGAAGGGTGAAAGCAACCTTTACTCTTACTACTCAACTTTGCCAGATGGTAGCGAAGTCATAGAGATGTGGTCTCACGGAAGGCACATAGTAATTGACAGAGAGGACTTTTTTGAGTTGATCATGAGAGTGTTGGAAAGAGCGGGTGTGAAACTAACTCCCTTGGAGATGTTTAAGCTGGCAACTGAGTTAAAGGTGGTGGATGAACTGCGGGATAAAGAGGAAATAATAACTGGAGCCATTGAAGAAGATCGTGCTAGAGTTAGAAGGCAGAAGAGTATGATAGAAAACATCCACAGGCTCCAAAGTCTGCTTGACAGGATGAGAGATGATGTCCACAAGGGGTAGGGACAGGAAGCGAGGTAAGACTGCCACTAGCGCTGAGACACCAATAGCTGCTGTTAATTCAATTAATGTTGCAGTCGGTGGTTTGCCTCCCACCTCGCTTCCCCCGAATGCGATGATGAGGCAATTCCGACCTGATGGGTGATGAACCCCTAGCTGCTGAGCAAAAAAACATATGAGGTGATGTGGTATGAAAATGAAAAAAGAAAAAGTTATTGAAA
>Ga0190312_1000442_pt1 | contig 13085 bp, 13 predicted proteins | sample 487007910_MG_FD_165046 | JGI IMG/M metagenome (GOLD analysis project Ga0190312, IMG submission 165046) | Hydrothermal vent sediment bacterial communities from Southern Trench, Guaymas Basin, Mexico - 4870-07-9-10_MG | ecosystem: Environmental > Aquatic > Marine > Hydrothermal vents > Sediment ... | reverse complement strand
ATAAGCATCGGCGAACTAGAAAATATCCTCGATGCGTTATCCTAACAACCTAGCAAGACATCTATGTTCATGAGGCACCCACTTAAAGCAGTAGAATTAGGTATAACAGTCTATGATGCTATCTATTTGGTAGGTAATATGAAGTCCTGGGCAAAGAAGGTCTGGAACATACTTAGGAGAAATATTAGTATACCGGAAGGACATTTCGTAGTGGATTTCACGGATAACCCATTTGGTCTATTGGTAGCAATAATCCTAAGTCAGAACACATCGGATAAGAATTCTATAAGAGCTCTGCTCAATCTCAAAGAGAAAATAGGTTTGGATCCAGCCAAAATTTGTGAGGCGAAGATAGAGGAGATCGAACGAGCGATATACTCTGCAGGATTGTACCGACAGAAGGCAAAAGCGATAAAGAATCTAGCAAGAAAAGTCATAGAAGGTTTAGATCTGAAGAAAATCCTTAAACTTGAAACCAAGGAAGCAAGAAAAATACTACTAGGCTTGGAGGGAATCGGAAAGAAGACTGTAGATGTTTTCTTAGCGCTTCATGGAAAACGAATAATGGGTGTAGATGTCCATGCTAGAAGAATAGCGCTGAGATGGGGTATTGCAAAAAAAGACTCATATGACGAGATACAGAAAGCATATGTGGAGCTCTTTGACTTCGTAGATAACTATGACTACTTGCATAGGCTCTTAATAATGTTAGGAAGGGAATATTGTAGGGCTAGAAACCCACGTTGCGATGAATGCCCGCTAAGAAAAATATGCCCAAAGAAAGGCGTCAAAAATAAGCTCCGTGCGCATTTTTAGGTGCGTACATTTGTCGGGTGACATCGACACATTTGAGGTTTTCTTCCGTCTGGCTCTAAGTGTGGCGAAATATTATAAAAGAATGGAGTATCGGGCTGCTGAAAAACGTACTCTTTTATATCCTATTCGCTTTATTATTCTCGCTTTTCGTTTTTCTGGTGGGGATAATGGGAAAACCGGATGATTTCGACGAAATGGACAAGATCCCGAAGCCTCAAGTAGCGCCACTCTCAGAACGTTTTAAAAGAACCATAGATATAACGGCCCAAACAGAGGTAGCACCCCTTGCGGAGCATTTTTTGGAGGAGTTGCTGGAGGAAGAGGTTGGATTTGATGTGGGTTCTTGGCAGAATTCTGCAACGCTATTAGCAGGCTTCTCAGCAACGTTTATAACGCTGGTTTTAGGGCTTATTGGTGTCGCTGTAAATGCTCTGTATCAGTGGGTGATATTCTTCCTTAGCTTAGCAGTATTTCTGTTTCTGTTAGCTACGGAGTTCTTCGCCCTAGCAACCTCTAAGTTTAAGATTAAGAGGAGAGTAGCAAAACGAACAACGATGGGAAAAGTAGCTCCTACAAGTATCAATGTGAGAGAGACAACCACGAGGTCATACATATGGTATGATATAGGAAGCGTTTTCTACAACATAGGAATAGCAACATTCACAGCGGGGCTAATAATTTTGTTCTCCATATATGGGCTTCCATGGCCAATGTATGTTGCACTTGTATTTATACTTGCTGAGATAATTTTGATGCTATATTTCCTAGTAGGTGCGATTAGAAGAAAACCTAGACATGTTCTCAGTATGCTTGTATACACTGTGCAGATAGTGGTTATAACTCTGATAATTTTCTATGCGATTTGGTTGATAGGTATTATCTGAGCGGTCATATTCCTTGATTTCTCTTTTTTTGTTTAGTTTTGGTATGATATCTCCATAACCTTCCATATGCTGGTGTTATCTATGAATCTGGAAGTCGAAAAAAATATATGAAGTCAGCCTTCTAAAGCGTCTTGTGGGCATCAGAAGCGTGACTGGTAATAAAGAGGGGTATAAGAAGATTGCTAGTGTGTTAGAGGAGGAACTCAGGGGATTGGGGCTTAAAGTAAGTGCTTAGATAATACCTGCTAATAAAGTTCCCAAACAAGAAACATACATGTCAGACAAGCAATAGTGAGCGCATCATGGGACACACAGCATACATCCATTACTCTTAAGACAGGAAATTTAGCATCAAGGCCCAGATTAGACAAAGACTACATGCTTCTAGGGATGTGCATCCCAGGACGCATTCACTACTACTATGCGTCGGTGTGTGTATATTTTTGTTTAGGATTATTTTTTGGTTCTAGTGATGATGTCATCTCTGTTCCCCCCTGTTGCTCTTTGCTGTTTCTAAGTTCGATCTCCCTAGTGTTTATCGTTATATGCTAAAAGCCTTAAAAATAAGAATATTAAACCTATCTTGCGACTAGTTAGAAGCCATAAAAAGTGGCCTACATACCGCTATTATGACTAAGTATGCTTAAATGGATTGAGGCTTTCGTGTTATGCTGATTTTTCTCGCTGAGCCTTATTTCTCTTTTCCCTAGTGGGCGATTTTACATATTTCCTAACATACCCTAAGAAATCCTCGAGGTCATGTTTTTCTAGGGGCTTTACAATGCCATCTTCGTGCTTGTGATGAGGATATGTGGTTACTTCTTTATGGTGTGGCTTGTTATTCCACCACACTCTCTTATTCTGATACTCAAAGTAATATGCATAATTCTTCACATAACCACTAGTTAAGTATTCACGAATTTCAATGAATCCGGTCTCAAGTTCAATCCTAATTTTTAGGTATTCCTTATCATTCACAACATAATGTGCTAGTACTCTGATTTCCCTTAGAAAACCTCCTAGTATATCTCTTATCTTCTCTAAGACTACATCAAGCCTTGTTCTGCTCAATGATGATCCTCAAAATTTCAATCTTCTTGTCCACATCCTTAATCATCTCCCTTACTGCAACATACTCGACCCAGTCTAAATCTACCTCCGCATCATCAATTACCTTGAGCCTCTCCTCCAAGTCCTCACACTCGCAATTATATTTCTCGCATAGTCTCTTAAGCCTTCTCACGAGCTCCTCTCTTAATCCTTCAAGATTTCTTAGCTTTGCCTCTAGCGAGTCTATTATTATCTTCTTTGAAAGATCTGCATACTGAGAAGGGACTCTAATCTCTACTACTGATGTCATTGACAAGATATTCACCATATTATAATTCCCACTCTAAAGATAACATCCCATTTAAATCTGTTATATTTTTTGATTTTCCCACTTTTGTTTCTAGGTTTCAACATATATTTTATTTGCTTTTCTTCATGTGGGTGTTATCTATGGGCTCTAATGTGGAGAAAATATATGAGGTAGGTCTCCTAAAGCGTCTTGTAAGTATTAAGAGTGTTACTGGTAATGGAGAAGGGTATAGAGAGATTGCCAGTTTGTTGGAGGATGAGCTAAAAAAATTGGGTCTTAAGATAAATATTTATGATGGTGAGACCGAGGCAAAAGACGGCATACCCCGTCCATGTGTCGTAGCCATATATGATGTTGGAGCAGAAAAGACACTTGGAATACTAACTCATTATGATGTTGTTGATGTTGGTGGTGAGTGGAAGTATAATCCATTTAGTCTCGAGATAGTAGAGGAGAATGGTGAAATCAGATTATATGGTCGTGGAGCTGCGGACGATAAGGGATGTATTGTTGCCGCGATCGGCGCTGTGAAGGATATCATTGAGAAAGGTTTGGAGTCTCATTGGAATTTAGCTCTAATAATAGTACCAGATGAGGAAATCGGAGGGCGGTATGGAGCAGGATATATTGCGAGGAATAAGTATATTGATCTAGACGCGTTAGTAGTTGCGGATTCCTCCTCAATGGGTCTTGTTGTTGGTGCAAGCGGAATAGTCCATGGTGAAATCATATTAAGAGGGGCTCAGGGACATGCTGGATATATATTCGGCTCCCAAAACGCCATTCATAAGGCAATAATTTTCCTTCGAGAAATGCTAGGCTTCACAACAATACGGAGCCAAAAACTGAGTAGATTAAAAAATCCACCAGAGTATCCTATACCTAGGCTCTGGGGGAGGTTCTCTATAACGAAAATAAATACTAGGAATATAGCTTACAATATAGTTCCCGGAGAGGTTATCGTTGGTTTTGATATGCGTCTTATACCTGAGGAGGATGTTGAGGATGCTCTTGCGGAATTAAAATCCTTCTTCGAGATGACAAAATATAAGACGGGGATTCATGATGCTTCTATGAGAATAATTAGAGCATTCCCGGGCTGGATGACACCAGAGGAACACAAATTTGTGAAGCATGCTCATAAAATCCTAAGAGAAATAACAGGTAAAGACCTACCCATAATAGGGATGCTTGGTGGGAATGATGGTGGTTGGTTCAGACATTATGGCATACCAATAGTATCATTTGGGGTTTGGGACGAAAAATCCCATATACATGGTGTAGATGAATCCGCAAGCTTAAACAGGATTATGGATCTCAAAAACTTCATAATAAAGCTGGTAACCTCGTAGCTAGGTATATAGAATCAATATGATGAGTGGAATATTCTTCGATAACCATAGTTATTTCTGGGATCTCAGATGCATGTGGACATAATGATAATCAATGCTGAGGAACTCCTAACTCTAAGAGGATACTCAGATAGACCCAAGGTTGGTGAGGAGCTCAAAGACCTCGGAATAATTCGCAGAGGAGGTGTAGCAGTACTAAATGGAAAGATAGTTGCCGTTGGAAAGACGGACGATCTCATTCGGAAATATGATGCCGATCTAGTTATTGATGCTGCAGGCAAGATTGTTCTCCCCGGATTCATCGACCCACATACTCACCTAGTATATGCTGGGTCCAGAGAAGAGGAACTAACACTTAAACTTGAGGGTGTTCCATATTTAGAGATCCTTAGGAGAGGCGGTGGAATACTGAAAACTGTAAGGCTCACGAGATCTGCATCCGAGGATGAGCTGTTTAGGCAGGCATATGAAAGGCTAGATATAGCGCTGATTCATGGAACTACCACTATAGAGGCTAAGAGTGGCTATGGATTAGACGTCGAAAATGAACTGAAAATCCTTCGGGTTAATAGAAGGCTCAATGAGGAGCACCCAGTGGATGTCATCTCAACCTTTATGGGCGCACACGCAATACCGCCCGAGTTCAAGGATAATCCTGAAGAATATGTTGATTTAATCGTGGAGAAAATGATTCCAGCGGTAACAAGGGAAAATTTAGCTAGGTTCAACGATGTGTTCGTGGAGAAGAATGTATTTACACCAAAGCAAGGTAAAAAAATACTTCTCGTGGGAAAGAAACATGGCTTGGTACCCAAGGTGCATGCTGACGAGTTTAATGATCTTGGAGGTGCTAGGCTAGCTGCGGAAGTAGGAGCGATATCAGCAGATCATCTGCTAAACTCGTCGGAGGAAGGTTTGAGGGCCATGGCGAAGAGGGGGGTTATAGGTGTTCTATTACCAGCAACATCAGTAACTCTTATGAATATGAGGTTTGCTGATGCGAGGAGGATGATTGATATTGGGGTCCCAATAGCTCTTGCTACGGACTTAAATCCTAACTGCTGGGTAGAGAATATGCAATTCATAATAACTCTTGCAGTCTACTTTCTGAGGATGACTCCTGCAGAAGCTATATCAGCTGCAACAATAAATGCTGCTCATGCCTTAGGATTAGCGAGGGAAATAGGAAGCTTAGAACCGGGTAAGAAAGCTGACATAATAGTTATGGATGTTCCTAATCACATGTTTGTGGGCTATAGGTTTGGAAGCAATCTCGTTGAATATGTTGTGAAGAACGGTAGGCTTGTCGTGGAGGGAGGTGAGATCGTGAAATGAGGGACTTAGTGATAAACCCAATGTTCCTAGTGATAATATCGGCGTTGGTGTCACTGGAAATATTTGTCAACTTTGTAATGGTTGGTAACCACAAAACAGACTCCTTCTACTCGGCATTCCGAAAAATATCGGCGGTTATAATAGGAATAGGGTTGCCAAATGCCATTAGGATGCTCGATCTTGCATCAATAATATCCCTAGTGGTCTCTATAGGAACCCTTGTGATCCTGATCGCCACTGCATACTCGATAGGTAGCGTCCAAGGAGAAGCAATGCTTGTCTCGGCTATCATAGCTATCGGCGTATCAACTGTAAGTACGTTGATCGCAGCCTTTGTCAGTGGCGCTACTATGCTTTTGTATCCTCGAATAAGGAAATCTAGTGAGAATAGAATTGAGAATCCAAAGAGAACGTTTGTCGATATGAAGGCGATTCTGATAGTTACGGTAATCAACATATGTGTCCTAGCGATGTTTATCTGCGGCTTTTTGGTGTGAACAATGAGCAAGAAAAAGTTTGGGTTGTTCCTATTAAAAACAATAATAGTCCTACTGCCTTTAACACCAATAGTATATAATTTGGTATCAGCATACATCCACTACTCGCTAAGCGGGGATTGGGAGGCGATATGGTTAACATGGAGTAACGATCCAACATCCTCAATAGTCATAAACTGGAGATGGACTCATTCTGGGGAAGCATATGTTATCTATTGGAACACTACGCATAGAAGGATAATAAATATCTCCGCTGAAGAGCTAAACCACGTGTATATTGAGGGGCTGAGCCCTAATACCACATATAACTATGTTGTAGGGTACTATGAACACGGAAAAATGGTTAATTGGAGCGCAGTACATTCATTCCAGACGCTACCTACAACCGGAACGGTAAAGGTAATGGTGCTCTCCGATACTCATGCGCCTGGATATGGGGCATTAGATAGGGTGTTGGATGCTATAAACAATGTCTCGGGGATCAATTTTATGGTCCACTGTGGGGATATTGTTGATAGGAGCTTCCCACAATTCTGGGCCGACTTCTTCACTAAGTTCCACAAGATTCTGTCGGAGGTCCCGATAATGCCTAGCATAGGAAACCACGAGATACATTATGGCGACCCATTGCTCTTCTCCAAGTTTTTTGAGTTGCCCAACAATGAGCTATGGTATTACTATCGAGCAGGAGACGCAGTATTTATCTCTCTCTATGTCGCTGATAGCCGAAATTTCATATTCCCCGAAGAGGAATATGAGATGCTAATCGATGCTATAAACATGGCTAAGGCGCAGGGCCTTTGGACCATAGTTTACTTTCATATACCGCCCATCGAAGTTATGCCTGTGATCTCATATCCAGAGATAGCCAGGAAGCTAACAGAAATTATGGAAGTAACAAAGCCAGATCTCATAATAACAGGTCATTATCATGTTTACATAAGAACAGAATTTGTGGGTTCAAAACTAATACTCATGGGCGCGTCGGGAGGCTTCCCAAATCAGGTTGTCTACAAGGAGAAGTATGAGGCATGCTCGTTCAAACTTGGGTACGGTATCCTAGAAATTAGTAAGGATATCCTACACTTTAAATACGTAAGCATAGATGGAAAAATCGTAGATGAATTCGAAATTATGAGACCTTCATAGTGGTAATTCACAGTTTTCAAAAATATAGCTTTTTCTATGAATTCTCTTGGCATGCTTTGATTTTCGCTATAAGACTTCCTGAATACTGCTAGTATGGAGGAGAAGTTATTTTGCTTATGGGCGTCTATCAAAAAGAGAGATTGTGAGCATATACCTATCAGTCGGTCTAATGTGGATTGAAGGTGCCACGCATGTGCTCTCTTGGCGAGCCATTCATAAATGAGTCTAAGATTTCTCTGGTCGCGGAGATTATTGCCAAGCTTGATCTCAAAAGGGATATGTATCTGGATACTCGCTTTTTCCCTCCCATTAATGTTGATCGTGAGCTTCAGCTTGGATATTTTGCTGCTATGGTCGCAATCGACCATAGGACTAGTACCCCTCTAGGGGTATTTGAGGGGTATGTCCATGGCGAATTTTTTCACGGTGCTGATCTCCTATACAGATTAGGAATGCTCATATTCGAAAGCGACCCCGAGTTCTTCTCCTCCGATAGGCTATCTAGGCTTGGCTATGAGAATGCAAAAAAGTTACTTGTATTCGAAAATAAAATCCTTTGGGACTTTCATGTGAGAACTTTTCTTCTCAGAGATTTGGGTCAGAAAACATTGGAACTCTACAGCTCATTTAAAAAGCTTTTCAATGTTAGTAGGGTCACGGAATTTGTTGATAGGCTTAGGTTCTTCAGAGCTTATGAGGACCCTGTTGCTAAGAAAGCATATTTATTAGCTAAGTTTCTTGATGGAAGAAAACTCATTCAGTTCCATGATAAGGAAAACTTTGAGGTTGCTGTGGACAATCATCTATCTAGACTAGCTATAAGACTTGGTATTATTAGTTTCTCAGACTATTCGCATATAGAGAGACAACTCGAAGTGCCCAGAGACTATGATATATCTTTGCGTCTAACTATAAGGGAGGCGTGGAAGAAAGTGTCGGAAATGTCGGGTGTTGATCCGTTTACTCTTGATGATTTCCTTTGGAACTTTGGAAGAAGAATATGTAGGCAGAATTCACCTCGATGTGCGAACTGCCCATTTGATGGTGTGTGTCTGGCTAGGAGTGTAGGTAGGTATTGGCTGGAGCATAGACATATACTTACCTGGTACTACTAATCTTTGTTTTTGTTTATTTTGTGGATGTCCTACTGCTATTTGCTGGTGAGGACTATGAATAAAACTGTGGAGATTCTGGGTGAGGAGTGGATATATAGGGGGCGGAAAGTAAGGCTTAAGAAGCTGTTTCTTAGGATACGAGGAAGCGAAACATTCCATGAAATCATAGATTTCGGAGAAAGCGTTGCTATCCTTCCATTCAAGGATGACAACACTGTTCTTCTAGAGAGACAGTTCAGAGGGGCCATTGGTGGCTGGATATTGGAGATTCCCGCAGGGAGAATAGAAGGAGGAGAAAAAGCTGAGGATGCCGCGAAGAGAGAGCTACGGGAGGAAATAGGCTATGTACCGGGTGATCTTATCTTCCTCGGAACATATATCCTCACTCCTGGCTACAGCAATGAGCGGATACACATATTTGTTGCGAGAGAACTGAGGTTCGTTGGACAAAGTCTGGAGGAGCATGAAGCCATAAGAACTGTAGAGCTTCAATATGATTCTCTCCTAGATATGGTTTTAAAGGGCGAGATTAAAGATGCTAAAACAGTTTTAGCTGTTTTGATGTATGAAGCTAGGATGGGTAGGGCTAGGAAATGCCTAGAAAGATAGCTTTCATATCGCCAGTCTCGATAAGGCTTCCTAAGGAAGCTGAAGAGAAAATAGGGATCAGAAGGAATAATGTCTATGTTGAGTATAGGCACCCAGTACTCTACATTGTTAGGGCCACGAAGAAGGATAAGGACTATGTCTATGTCTATTGTGGAAAAACAACTTATGTCCTAATGAAGATTAGGGACGCTCACCTCGAAGAGATCTTATCAATCCTCAAAGATGTGCTTAAGGACTACGTCAGGAAGGAAGACATCGAGGAGTTCGAAGCAGAGATTCGGCTGTACTGCTTTATGTCACACATAATCGAAGAAATCTACAATGATGCGCTCAGAGTCGCTACCGAGAACTACAAAAACTATTCTTTTACTTTGCTTCACTTCGACCCTTTACTACGCCGAAAAATGAGAAAACCCCTCGCAACAAATATAGCTAGGATTGCTCTAAGCGAAACAATACATAGACACTATGTCTCACTTCCAACTGAAATTAAAGAAAAACTAAGCTACGAGAGTTTTTCGAGGATAATAACCAGCGAGATTTCGCTAAAGAATCTTGTTAGGAATATATTTAGAGGTGTTTCATCGTCATAAAAAATAAAAAATGCGGACACTTAACATTATTTGCGCTACTTTCTTATGCTTCTCCTATGAGCTCGGCGAATATGTCTGCTAGTTTTTTGCCTTTCTCTGTGAGCTTATAGATTTTCTCAGTTATAAATCCACCACGATCAATAGTCTCCTCTTCGACGAGGCCGTACTTCTTAAACTCTAATAGCTTCCTAGAAGTTGTTCTTGGTTGTGGAGCACCATATTTGAAGCTATATCTATTCACATCACCAACATTTGCTTTTCCACCAGCATCTCTTAGTGCCAACAGAGTTACTATTGCATACGGATCAAATATCTTTAATACACCATATTGTTCTCTTACCCGATATACACGCATTCAAAATCACCATTCAATAATTCCTACCTAAATAGTAAATCAAAAAAAGACAATTTAAAAAACTATGCATATGTTTGTCAATCTCAAATAATTATCATATCAAATTTTCATCTGTGTTGTTTAGGACTTCGGTTGCGGTGAATATAGACCTACATATAAAAATGGGTAGGACATCAAGCGGGTATAGTCGAGCTATATAGCTAAACGAGATACCATCTTTATAATGAGGATTTATATAAGTCCTAGTAGCATCTCTGGACTCATTCTATAACATGTGGGTTCGAGATACGTAGGTTTTTCCATTGATGGTCTACTTGAAAAATAGTCACCTAGATCATTAAGTATAGCTTCCTTGGCTATTAAGGAGGGACCTAGCAAAATGCCATAGTGGCTTATATTTCCTCTCAATAACTGTTGCTTCTCCCGCTAATGCTACTTTTTTGATCACTCTGTCATCCAGGATGATTGTAGGCGCGTCTAGTTTTTGTGGGTCTGGAGTGAGTATTACAGTGTGTCTTCTTCTAAGCACCCTCATTACCCAACTCCAGGGGGATGGAAGAGCAACTATGAGTTGATGAGCCCAAATCATTGGAGCTACTCTCAGTGCGACTCTCTGAAGCGTCATAGGTAACCCCGTAAAATCTATGTAGGCTCTCCTTGGAATTGCCTCATTTTCTACTACTACTCTCCACTTAAACAGCTTTTCTACTTCCGGAGTAGAGGTTATCTGGATCTCCTCGTCCTGCATGATCCCTGTGATGTGTGCCTTTATCGCCCTGAATATTTGATCTTCAGATCTACCAAATGCGTGAGCTATGACAGATGCTAGATTATGTAGTTTAGTTTCGCTTCTCGAGATAGGTAAACCGTCTATCTCTTCGAATCCTATATCTAGTGGTTCTGGGTCTCCCGCAAAATCTATCCAAAGTGATTTTTCCTGAGTAAGGAAAAAAGCTGCCTCAATGCTATTGGTTGCTATGGGCTTAGCTATGTCCACCCTAATTATTTCTCCTTTCTCCCCAAGCCCTATGGGCACATCTTCAGAGATTTTTTCTAAAATTTCCGCAATAGCTCTTTCGCTAAATTTAGCTGGTATAGGCCTCCTAGATATCCGTATGCCTAGATGTCTTAGTGCTCTAATGAGATCTCTTGAACCCTCGACCTCAATGATGGCCTCTATGTATCCCTCCTTCTCTCCTAAAACTCTAACTCTAATCTTCGCTCCGAACTTTCTTGCGGCGTTCAGATATATCCTCTTTAGCGGATCTCGTAGAGACCTAGGGTCTACATATGTCAATATGATCTTCGCCTCTTCCTAACGGTGATGGCTCCAACGGCACCTCCAATAGCCATAGCTCCAACGAAAACTAGCAATCCCTGTGAACTAGTGGTGGATGTTTCTGATTTCTGTATGACTGTTATGTGTAGTATTATTGATGCGTAATTCCCGGCGACGTCGTATGCTCCGATGATGAAGTAATAGTCTCCAACGGGCACATCAAGTGTCATTTGAGTTGTTATCTCAGCTGTCAAGTTGCCATAAATCAGAATTATCCTCGATATCCCAGATAGATCCAGTATACTAAGTGTTAAGTTTATCCTAGCCCTTTCATCTTCGATTTCAAAAACCGTGTTGTTTCTGGGCGATATCAGATTGATTGTTGGTGGGTCTGGATCATAACCAAGGATAAGTCGCTCAGAAGTTTTATCCATGTAGCCAACAGCTATGATGTCTATGATGTTTATTCCTTTCTCAAGATTAACAGTGGCGGACTTGTTTGGCTCTATGTTTGTTAGGAGGGAGCCATTTCTGTATATGGAGACGTTGTAGGCATAGCCATATACCCGTATGCTTATGTTTATTGTCTCCGTATTGACCCAAGTATTATTCGGGGCGGAAACCGAAAGATGCAGGGGCAAATTAACTATAAACCAAGCCTTCTCAATGCTTTCTCTTCCAGCATAGTCCCAGGCTCTTATAACAACAGAGTGATTCCCCTCACCTAGGTTGTTTAGAGTTATTTCTCCCTCAGTACTAATGTTTCCTATGAATTCATCGTCAACATAGAGCTCAGCACTGATGAGTCCTAAGTCGTCCGTGATGTCCCATGATATAGTTACATAAGACTTATCGAGAATAGCACCGCTCTTGGGTGATAATATGTCTATTCTCGGCGGTGCCAAATCTAGAACTGCTGAGAGGTTTTCCAAGGCATAGCTCATGTTTAGATATAGTGTCCATGAATGCAGCCCATAGCTACCGATCCCAAATCGGTATCCATCGATATCCACGATGATGTCTCCTCTACTCGTAAACATCAATGCTTTATTCAACGTTGATACCCCAGATTCAAATCCCCAAGCCACCGCATCCCCCAGATCGAACTCATTAGAGATGCCAGAAGGATCCACCAAAGTAACTTTACTATTGTTTACGAAGAGATATCCCCTAGCCGATGAGGATAAGGTGAAGATTTTCGATGTTAGCATCCGAGTAAGCGTGGGTGGGATCTCCCAGATATGGGATCCATTCTCAACTATACCCCAGGTGTAATTACAGTAAAGAGTGGTGTTCTGCATGAAAAGAGAGTAGGCTATCTCAAAGTAATCATCGAGGTCCTTATCGTCGACTACTACCATGGCATTCACATGCTTCGGATTATCAAGGGTGACTGAGACGTTCTCTACGAGGTTTTCATCGACATAGATTCTCAGCTCAGCGTAACTGCTGGTGTTTCGAACTAGGGAATAGATCCAGCTATTCGCGAAGCGATAAATTGATACAGGTCTAAACCCAATGGGAGGCGTCCACCTGTTGATGACGCCAGAAGCCAAATCATATGTGACTAAAGTATGGTTTCTCATAATAACTGATATTTTTCCTCCCCCATAATCACCCATGACCGCATCTCGAAGATCGATGTTTATAGCTATCAAATTATCGTTTCTATCGAGAAATACTGCACTTTCGTTGAATATCATAAGTGCTGAATCCTTCATGGCCACAGCATAGATTATTG
>Ga0190312_1000441_pt1 | contig 13093 bp, 11 predicted proteins | sample 487007910_MG_FD_165046 | JGI IMG/M metagenome (GOLD analysis project Ga0190312, IMG submission 165046) | Hydrothermal vent sediment bacterial communities from Southern Trench, Guaymas Basin, Mexico - 4870-07-9-10_MG | ecosystem: Environmental > Aquatic > Marine > Hydrothermal vents > Sediment ... | reverse complement strand
GGCCCAAAATTGAATCAGCCTCTGAGGCGCCAGATGGCTACTCCCCCAGATAGATAGCTAGAAATAGCCAAGAAAAGTAAGCAGTAGGTGTGTATGGTCGCGAAGCGACACTAAGGCTTTTTAACCTCGTGGGAAAAAATTTTTCTGATATCATGGGTCCGCGCAGAAGTGCCTATGGATATCTTTTACATGGTGGGTATGCAAAAACGAAAATGTTTTGGATTTTATTGGGTACATAAAGAACGAGTATAATTTTAGGGATTTGCTTAGGTGATGTGTTTGCGTGATGAATATGTACGTTGGATCGAGGAAGCCCTCTGGGCACTGGATACTGCTAAGATACTACATAGAGAGGCAAGGTACAACGCTGCTGCTTTTTATGCACAACAAGCAGCAGAATTAGCGGTAAAGGCGCTGCTGTATTATGTGAATGAAGCGCCATGGGGGCACAGCGTTAGGATTCTTTTAGAGCGTTACTTTGAAGGAACAAATATGAAGCCCGTAGATGAGCTATTAGAGGCCGCTAGAGAGCTCGATAGGCATTACATCCCTGCAAGATACCCTAATGCTCATCCAGACGGAACTCCTCATGAAGCATACGATGAGAGCACATCTCGCAGGGCTATCGAAGCTGCGGAGAGAGAATCATAGCTTTTGTTAAGGGTGAAATAAATTATGCGTGAGGATATACTTAGTGATGTTGTTAGGTTGCTTAGGGATAATTTGCCACTAATTGCTGTGATTTTGTTTGGTTCTAGGGCTAGGGGAGACTGGGCTCCTTGGAGCGATTATGATCTTTTGATAATAGCTGATTTTCAAGAGAAGTATCTTGACCGCATAGGTAAGATACTTAACATCTTAGGTAGGATAAAAATACCTATCGAGCCCCACCCATACACCCTTGAGGAAGCCATATCTATGCTGAGGAATGGGAACCCCATAATTGTGGATGCCATCGAAGAGGGAAAAATTCTCTATACGACGCAGAGATTGAAGAGGCTCTATGAGGAGTACCAAAAGCTTAAGAGAAATGGGTTAGCTAGAACACATACCACAATAATAATTCCAAAAAAGCGAACCTAATTATACGATGCTTCTACAAGCTACTTCTAAGCGAACAAAAGAAAATGGATAGTTGGGAGAGGCTAAGGCTTGGATATTAAAGTCTAAGGGCATCTGATTTCTTGATAATTGATTATTGTGAATGAGTATTTAAGGGCATTAAAAATCGGTATTCACCTATAGGTTTATCTGTTCGATGTTTGGGGGGATGATGAATTCTTCCCTTTTTATCCTGCTATCTCTTTTGAGTAACCTAGCTAGATCTGCTACGGGCTTCTTACCATAGAACTCAGCGGATGTTATAAGTTGTCTTCCCAGTTTTTTGGCTTCTTCTAATGCTTCTCCCACACGCTCTCTCCAGTATATGTCACGTAGCAAGTGGTGATCCCATATTATCAGCTCGCTATCTGTATGTCTTAGGATATTTTTGATGTTTTCTATGGCTCTTCTGAGGTTTGTCCGTGTCATCATGTACCCGAATTGGTATGTTGGAGGCCCATCGATTATGACGATGTCTGGGTTCTCCCTTATCACCCACTCAGCATAGTCTTCTATGAATGGGCCCTGCACATCACTTGTATAGAGAAGCTTCCTGCCTTTTGTCTCGATGATAACACCTATCACCCACCCTAGCCTATCAAACTCTATTCCGTGGAACATAGGCTCTGTGAATCTTATCCTCGTTGACCCAAATGTGTATTCTCTACCATCCGCAAATTCGATATGAAGGCTTCGCTCATTTATTTCTTTTATCCACATACTCTTCGACCACATGTCGCATAGGGATAAAAAGCGTTTTTTGCCAGAAGCCAAAATTTCCCTTCTTCGTCTATTGTAATCTCCAAAGTCCTTGTTTAGAGCAATTGGTATCCACTCGAGAGGATCATCAAAGTCGGTTTTCTTCGGCTCAGTAAGGAAGTCTTCGAGGGGTTTGTCCAAGAAGAAACCTACCATGTGTTCAAGGAATATCCGCGCTCTTTCATGCTGAGACCTATTGATGTAGATGTTGGGGTCTTTTATGAGTATGAGTTTATCCCCGTAAATTTTCTTTGCGTCTAGGTATGGTGAGTATGGATCCTCAAAATGGTCATAGTGGTAATGCGTAACGATTATTATGTCCGCCTTAGAAGCAAGGCTCTGGATGGCTCTATATCCCATCATGTTATATGAACTTTTCCATGACTCTGGTATCGGAAAACCCGGCTGAAGGGCGGATAGTCCGGGGTCGATGAATATTCGGACATCCTTTGTTTCGATGTATGTTGAGGATGATTTGGACCCCATACTATCAAACCAAACTGGGATAAACCTAAGCATTTTTAAAGCCCACTGAGAAAGCGTTTTTAGTGGATTGCCAATTCCTTGGCTTTCTTATATATTGTTTTTTATTTGGATTTTTTAGTAGTTGGTGTCATAATTGAGAAAGAAGTTTATTCTCATCACGGCATATCTATGCCTACTAGCTTTCCTCAGCACCGTTGTTGCACATTCCTATACACCAAAGCAACAAGTGATTGAGGGCTACCTTCTCGATTTTCTAGCGGCAGATTCGCATGGGCTTATCGGTGCTAGGCAGATAGGCTCAGTACTAAACATCTGCAGAGTTGACCCAGAGACGGGAAACATAACTGTGTTAGCAATTCTGAACATATCTGATGGGCTCTGCATGGGTTTTGATTGGTTCTATAGATACTATGTGCTCACATATAACCGGCTTTTAGATAGATACGAAATATGGATCCTCAACGATGTCTTCGCTATTTTGGATAGAAAAGTAGTAAACATAGATATCCCAGATAACATCCGACTTTTCTCATTGGCCGTCAACGCATCTAATTTCTGGGTGGGATACTACACTTTGTCTTCTCCATACCTTGCTGGTGTTCTTAAGCTTGACTCTGAGTTATCAGAAGTTCTTGATAACATAACTTTTAGTCCTCCTCCAAACTTCCAAGGCAACGCGTATTACATCGGTGATCTAGGTGTGTATAGTAGATGGTTGCTCGTATATGACATAACCTTTGACGTATACACGGTGGATCCTACGGGTACTAAGGATCACATAGTGAACGTTTATGATAACAGTAGCGAGTTCCGAGAGCAGAACAATGTGACGATGAGCTATCCTAGCGGAATTGCCGTGTTTAATGAGGAGATATATGCCTGTATGCGCATAGTCTGGACGGAGGGGCGCCAAACATATGAAGGATCAGCTTTCTTAGCGTATCCAGCTCCAAAACCACCAGCTCCTCCCTCACCTCCTCCTAGTGGTACAGAAGGTGTTTCTAGGGAAAGACTTAGTATGATAACTATCTGTGGTGTTTTCATATTTCTGCTTGCTGTTGCTATCAGCAAAACATCGCTGATGGTTTTGCCTAAGACTGTTGAGGAACCTATCGGAAAAGAAGAATTAGCATTAAAAAAGGCTGAAGGATCTGCTGAGGCCGTAGAAACACCAAAGGCTACTCCAGCAATAACTGATGATGTCATAAAGGAGTTCGAGCAATCGTCAAGGGCGATAAATAAAATCAGAAAAATCCTTGGGGTAAGAAAGGTATTTGGTGTCGCTAAGAGGTATAAGGATAAGAAGCCCAGACCGAACTTCGACTACGCGTTGGGCCAACTAGCAATACTAGGAGTCATCATAGGAACGATAACATACTTCCTGTATAAAGTGGACATATTCACAGCGCTGGGCATGAACATCGGTATGTTGATTTCTGTTGGAGGCCTACTAGCAGCGATGACTATGCTGATCCTTTGGCGAAAAAGAATAGTGGAATTCTCGAAGAAGATATCTATACTCATAACAGCGATATACATCCCTCTTAGCATATATGGAATAATTATCAACCTAGCAACTATAGTAGATATCGTGGCGGTCCTCGCAGTGATTGAGGCAGCTGTGGCTATATTCATAACGCTGAGGGAGTTAGTAATCTTTCTTATAGGCAGAGGCCTACTATTAATAGCCCTCAGAAAACAATAATACACCCACCAAAAGTTCGTGTGTCTGCCTCTCATTTAAAATTTTCTAACATTTTATAGGTTTTTTAATTGTAAATCTGCTTTCAATCAAAGTACGTCTGATGAATTGTGGTGGCTAAGTGGGTGTGTGTTGTGGCTAAAAGACCTGTTGTAATTGAGGGAGAAAAAGTTGCTTTGGGCCCCGTAGTCGAGGAGGATTTGGATAAATTTTGGTTCTGGGTTAACGATAAGACTGTTACTCAGTATCTCAGTGATAAGCTGTTTTTAGGCGTCTATACTAGAAGGATGGAAGAGAAATGGATTAGGAGCATTCTGGAGGGAGACAGGAATACTTTGACATTTGCGATACTTCTAAAACCAAGATATGAAGTTATAGGAGTTATCTCCCTCGACAAGGTTAATTGGATAAGCAGAAACGCTGAATTGGGGGTCTTCATTGGTAGTAAAGATCTGTGGGGACAGGGATTGGGCTCAGAGGCGATAATGCTGCTTCTTGACTACGCATTCAATGTGTTGGGTCTAGTAAAGGTCTATCTGCGTGTCATAGAATACAATAGGAGAGCCATAAGGGCGTATATGAAAGTGGGCTTTAGAGAGGTCGGAAGGCTGAGGAAGCATGTCTTTAGGGGTAAGAGATTCTGGGATGTCATCATCATGGAGATATATTCGGATGGATTTGACCAGAGAAAAAGTAGGATCAGAGAAAAATGTTCAGACCTATTTACATAAATAATATTTGTTGCTGTGTTATCAGTATGCTCAACTCTAAGGTAGCTTTATCGGTTATCTGGTGGAATGTTCCTTGTAAAAGCGATTCGTAGATATTCGCAAGTTCGTAAAATTTTTATCTCATATTTTTTGGGTTCTAGGCCACGAAAACTCTCGAAGATGCTTTTCACCGTAATATCTCAATTCTGTGAAGTTTCCTTTCGTATCTCGTAGTACTTAATCTTAAATTATTGCTTTGTTGAACTAGTATTTATCGAGTGACCTTGCAAGCCTAGATATGATTTGCTAGGAATACCATACTGCCACCCTCCGTCAAGCCAGACCCATGTTTAGTAGCACTTAACGAAAAGGAGAGCCACGACTCTTTTGTCGCTGAATTTAGTTCTCTCTGGAAGTAATTTAGGCTCACCGATTATTTTAGAGACAAAGCTTGCTGCTGTATAGCAGAACTAGTACTTAGCCACGAAGCCCATCTTTGTCAGTATTTTCTTAATATAGCCTCTGAGTGGATTCCTCATATTTCTTGGTGAGTATTGTGTCTTCGTTTCTCTGGCCTTAGTGCCTCGCGTTCCGCTGTAAAGTGCCTCTTGTATTGCTTCTCGTGCCGCTTCTTCCTTCGCGATTTCAAGGGCTTTTCTGAACAATATTGCTGGGTATGGTGGTGCTGCAAATGTGGCTAGTATAGGTATGTCTGGATATTGGTTTGGTCATGGGAACTGCTTTTGCTGTTTGATGTTTATTGGCTGTGTGTGAGTATGAATACCGGCTTGTTCATATTTTGTTCTTTCTTGTCAATATTTAGCGGGGTTGGGTATTGGGAGCATTGATATCTCTCTGCTAGCCTACTTGGACGTGTTTCTGAGTGTGATAGGTTGATGGCCTCTAAGAATACCAAAAAACCATCTATAAATCAAAAAGAAATCTTAGTGGACGATCTAAGTTCGACGGAAATGGTTCAATAACTTAAGAGCCCAATAATTTATTTTTTTCCTTATAGGGTTGTGGCGGGCTATTCTACCATGTAAAACATAGCTCCTCCACCCTAGTTCACCTAACCAAAGAAAAGCATGCTCTCGTGATGACATCCACCTGATCCGTATTCCGCTCACCTTACCTAACGCTAATGCTAAACTTATTTGATCTTTTGGGTACGATTTTCTAAATGGATTGGGAATATCACTATTAATAAAATCGAGCCAGAATTTCTTGATTTTCTGATGGAGTCTTTTCCTAAATATAAGAAACCCTGTATTTGGCATCGGCACGGGTTTGCTTCCATAATTTCTAAAGATCCTAATCCATGTCTTTAGGTCTATTTCCCGCCAAAAGCTGGGAGGAACGCGAGCCGAGAAATGATATTCGCCATCTAATAACTTATGGAGATCACGTCTTACAATGGTATCAGCATCCAAAAAAATTACGGTCTCTGAGTCTACATCGCAAAGATGTATCTTCTCCCCGTAGTAGCTTGGAGGCTTGTGTGGAAAAGCTTTGAAAGGTTTTGTTACGTTTGGTACCCTTATAACAGTAGCGTACTCCATTAAGATACGCTCTACACGATTGGACCATTTAGGTGTATAGAAAACTATAATTTCGCGTTTAGAAAAAAATCTTCTAACACTTCGTAGCGAACGCAATAATTCCTTTATCATCTGAATCTTTGTTGTGATCGTGTACACAATACTAACATCCAAAAGCATCCCCTCTATGGAGATTAAAAACGTATCAAACGCTATTTTCTACTGACCGAAAGCTGGAATCATGACTATAGTTTTTCACCGAAATTGGCACCCATGGATAATTCCTGAATTATCATATAATCTTGGCGAGAAATAGTCTTTAAATAAATTAAAATGGAGATCATTTTATTCTTCTTATAATAGCTTTAGATATTTGTTTCACTTAAGAAAAAAATTCCTAGAACTCCTTTAGGGGGTAACAAATGCCTAGATATAAACGTATTTCATTGCTTTTTCTAGGAAATCCAGCGTCTAGTTTTCAACGAGATTTATTTCAGAGTTTAAGTAGATTTTTTAGAGTTATGCTTGTTCCAACTTGCCCACTTAGGAAAAATATAAAAAACTTATTTAGGGCTCTCTCAAAGACAATAGTGCTCTCAAGACGAGCTGATGTAATTTTCGTTGAATTTATGGCATATCATGCTCTTCTAATTTCAATATTAAAGCTATTAGGTTTTATTAGAATCCCCGTAGTAATTCGCTGTCATAGATTTGAAGTATATAGCTTCTACCAGCGCTTACCATTCGCATTAAAATTCATAGCTAGGCTTGCAGATCTGATAATATGTGTGAGCAAACGTGTTTATCGTAGGCTTCAAAGAATTGCCCCCGTAGCAAGAAAAAAAGCTGTTGTCATTTATAATGGCGTAGATACGAAGAGATTTCGACCTATTTCTAGTCAAACAAACATAATATTTACCATCGGAAGCCTAGGGCAGCTTATCCCTCGAAAGGGTGTACTCGAGCTTGTCCGTGTTGTTGAAGACTTAATAAAAGAAGAAGGATTAAACATAAAACTTAGAATTGGAGGAAGAGGAAAACTCTATGGAACAATAAGCAAGTATATTAAAGAGAGAGGCCTAGAAGGCAATATCTCCCTAGATGGTTTTATTCCTGATGAAGAACTTGTAAGATGGTACAATTCCATCGATTTATTCGTATTAAATAGCAGAAGTGAAGGACATCCTATGGTTGTTCTTGAAGCTATGAGTTGTGGTTTACCTGTTGTTGCAACACATGTTGATGATTTGGACGAGATACTTTCTGAGAGCTGGCTCTACACTTTTGGGGATTGGAAGAAATTAAAATCCATCATAAAGAAGGTATATAGTATGCCCCGTACCGAAATCAAAAAAATCGGAGAAGAAAATAGACAAAAAGTGTTAAAACATTTTGATTTAGATGAGCAAAGCAAAAAGATATCACAATATATCATCCACTTAATTAGGCTAAGAAAAAAAGTTTAGAGTTTTAGTTGGGTGCTAACATGTGGAGAAAAATTCTTATTTTGGCATTCTCTCAAGGGAGTGGCGGAAATTTGTGGGCGGGGATGATGCTAAAGGGCTACACCAGAGAGTTCAAAGTGTATCTGATTAGATCGCCATCTGCCAGTGATATAGATGTACATGCGGAGGTTCTAGGGTATATAATAGAAAAAATCATTGTATCTACGGCATACTTATAATTTATTGCAATTACATGGTATCCTTATCATATGCTGGCTGAAGCGTGTATTGAATTGAGAGTGATTCAAGAGACGCCATTAGGCAAAAAGGTTAGATTGCGGTATTCCATTACTATAAACTATTTATCACGAATGTTGGCCCTTCTAATGAACATCATTTTTGCGGTTATTGTGGCGCGAAAATTAAGCTTGGCTGAGTTCGGATTGTGGGTGTTACTATCTAAATATCTCACATATATAATTTTTCTGATCCCAATATATGGGGTTTGGACACCAAGAGCAATTAGTAGAGGTTGGAATGTGTCTAAAACAACGTTGTTCATAGCGTTACTATTGGGTAGTGCTACATCGCTTATGTCAATTTTTGCCCTCTACTATATTCTGGGTCATACACAATTATTAGTAGAAGTCGTTCTTCTCTTCGCCGTGATAATCTTTGAGGAGTATCTCTCCAAGGGCTTTCTCCATATATTATCGGGATATAGGCCCCATTACTGGGGGTATTATCTAGTTGTATTCTCCACGCTACGAGTAATAACAGTATATATAGCTCTCGTTGTCTTTCGATTAGGCCTAATTGGCCTAATACTCTCTGTAATATTCTCAAGGCTAATTAGTATCAGCTTTTTATTTATAAGTAGTTTTGATTTGTTAAGAAGATCGAACCTTGACATAAACCTGGTAAAAATATGGTTAGGTAGGTCTTGGTATCCTCTTGCTCTATCTTTAGCTGGGCTTTCCATGGCACTTGATGTTTTTATAGTTAACACCTTCGTGGGAGGGTACTACATAATAGCATGCTATGGAGTTATATTCTTTATGATCAATTTTGTTGGCTCTGTATCCCAATATACTGTTGCTCTCTCCGCACGTATCTTGGCGGAAAGAGATAAAAAACACACCTATGTGGCCCTATGGACCGCATTCTTCTTTACTATTCCACTAGTAACGATACTACTGGCCCTTACGGAACCAATAATCGCGATTTTCGGCGTAGAATATACCACAGCTGCGGTTGCTGCTAGATTTTTTATTATTGGAATAGTATTCAGGCTGATATATGCGATATTTAAGTCAACAATGTTATCTTGGGAGCAAGCTGACTTTGACGTGTACAAGAGATTTAGCATAATTAAAACGTCTTTCTCAAAGGTATTAGCGATAGAGGCTGGAACAACCCTCATGTATCTAATAGGCATATTAGCTATGAGCATACTGATTGTTGATCCATTGGCGATGCTATTGGTATGGGGAGTCATATTTTTGTTAAAGTTCCTCATTGGTTCTTTCATGTTCGACTTAGCATTTAGAAGACATTTTGGTGAGCATTTATTTGATTCAAGAACAATAAAAATAATATCAAAATTTATGGTGTTTAGTGTTCCAGTTTATCTTATTGGAATCAACATTAGAGTGACTATCAAAAAACAATTCTTTGCGATGTTATCCAGCATAGCACCATTAGCTATAGGCCTATTACTACTCAATTATGTTATCATAATTTTGCTGGATAAGGAAGCAAGACTTTTGATAAGAAAAGTGTGGAAGGTCATTTCCATGAATTTTAGCTGATGCTTCCCTGATCGGATCGTTCCCACAATGGTTGTGTTCCTGCAAGACAAAATTTCCAGCAAGACGCCACTACCGAAAGATACATGATACCAAAAATATATGCTAATTTTTATATACTGATTATAATCGCATTTTTCTTAAACTAGCACATCCATATGCCGACAGCCCAATAGAATCGGGATACGCACAGAACTGCTTTAGCACCTCAACCGCATAATGCACGATGTCAGAATGGCTAAGGGCTTCTTGGATAGAATTGCTAATTCTGGGCCCTTTTAAAAGGCTTGTTAGTGACAAGGACTTTGGTTCCTCGGAGCTTATGGCGCGTGTGGCTAAACGCTATCTAGTGCCGAGTATCGATGTGTGGCGGTAAGCTTAAGCTAGATAAAGTGTCCGCTGGCTGTCTGAGAGGAACCATGGTGTTTTGAGGGCTGAGAGGGGCAATGCTAGGTCTCTTGTCGAGTCTCTTTTCTGCTCTGTGGAGGCTTCTGGCTACGGCTTTGTTCATTCGTCTGTTCTTGAGGGTTTTGCGACTGAGATTGTCATGATGTTCTCGGCGTATAACATTGCTGTCTTAATGAGGCTAGAACAGCGGAAATTCGAAAATTTAAAATAGAGGAAAAGGCATATGTGATTATGTGCACCAAGGTGTCAAAGTTACGGGGGGACATTAGTGTCGCGTTAATAGGACTCGATGGTGTAGGAGAGAGCCTACTTGTGTCTGTAACTAAAAAATATAACCTTAAGTACCTTGCGAGGTTCATCCCAAATATTGTGACATTCAAGTCGATCCCTCCATATACGCCCCTTGCATGGACATCCATTATGACGGGAGTGAACCCTGGGAAACATGGTATATTCGGATTCTCAAACATTAAACGTGGACCGAATGGAGAACTTCTGAGGTTTCATATAAACTCAGCCAGAGATGTTATGTTTCCAAGATTATTCGAAATCTTGTCTATGAGGGGAGTAAGGAGCATCATAATAAATATTCCGTTCACATACCCATTTAGGTATGTGTATGGTTTTAGAGACAATATTATTGTTACAGATTGGACTGTACCGAGGCAGCATATCTGGCCGAGGAATTTAGAGAGTAAGTACAGAAAAATTTTGAAGATGGCGCCCCCCCACGATTGGTCTGAGGCCACATCGCCTATCGCCTATGTTGAGAACATCGAGAAATTCTTGAGGAGTCGGCTAATGCTATATTACGATCTCGTGGATGAAGAGGAGTGGGGATTGTTTGTGATTATTTTCAGCGAAACTGATTGGATTCAGCATATCCTCCCACCCACAATATTTCTTGATGTTACCAGTGAGGCTGGCATTGTTGCCCGTGATATCTGGAGAGAAATTGACGAGTTTGTTGGCTACTTACTTAGGCATACGAACTTTAGTTTTATTGTGAGTGATCACAGCTTCTCTAGGAAATCCCTAACCTTATACGTGTATAACCTACTTGAGCGGATAGGCATAATACATACTACAAAACTCCTTAAAATGTACTATCACCTTCGTTTCCGAGCAAAAAATCCTATTATAAAGAAAACCCTAAAACTGATAAGGCATACGGCAGGATTATTAGGTCTTAGAAGTCCATTCAAGAAAAACCAATCAACCCCAATAACGACGAGGGTTATATTGACGGAACCAGAAACACTGGGGATATATATTAGCAGAGACAGAAATTATGAAGCAACAAAACAACAGATCATTGCATTAAATAGGTATCAAAGATGTATACGGTTCCTGGATGCTAGAGATATATACTGGGGCCCCCACACTAGAAGAGGCCCTGACATTGTATATATAGTTAAAAGCTTTATCGACATAAAGACATGGGGTTTGTCTGTTCTCAGCAAAGGCACTAGTTATAACCATGACTACCCGGCTATTGTTTCCTTCTACGCGAGGAATAATGGAAGAACAAAAGTTATCGCGGATATACTTAGCCATGGGCTCATAATGTATGATCTAGCCCCCATAATTCTATGGTTATTTGGTGCCTTTGCCCCCTATAGATTCGATAGCCAGATGTCTGTAAAGAAAATTCTTACCGAAAAAATAGAAGACAAAATAATACATGAGAATAGAAAGATGTATAAGCAAATCCTTAGAAGGTTCATGATTCGTAAGCTTTATTATTTCTATCAGTAGTGGGAGTTAAATATATTCTAAGATAAAAGATAACTATTGATGAGATAATCTGTTGGCTGTTGGTTGTCCTAGATGGCAGATACAGCAAGAGTTGCTATTCTCGCTGATGCTCTTGATTATAGTGAAGGAAGTGCAAAAATGTTCATTACTAATCTTCTTAAATTCTTAGTCCAGAATAAACCTCGCGGTTTAGAGATTATTATCATACGAGGTAAGAAATCCTCGGGGTGGGAAAAAGGCGATGTTATAGAAATAGCCATTCCACGGCCAAGTAAGGCTTTTAGGGGTGGATATCTGGCATCAGCACCATGTTATCTCCGAAAGCAAGTCCTAATGTACTTTAGAGATCGAAGGATAATTGACATAATTAGGAGAATGGACGTAGATCTGGTTCATATCCCAAATCTGGGCGGGGCACAGGCTCCACCTATAGCTTATCTATACCTAAACAATATTATTGTTACTCTTCATGGCGTGTCGCCTCTAGTCTTACCTCCCTCAATACATTACCGTGGTATGTCAATACTCAAGTACCTACTGGTAAAGTATGATGTTCTGAAGTGGAAAGCTTTTTTCAGAAGAAAGGTAAGGCATATAATTACAGTTTCCTATTCGGCAAAAAGAAATATATCTAAATACCTTAAGATACCACCTGAGAGAATAACGGTTATCTATAATGGCGTTGACAACAGAATTTTCCGACCTATTGAAAAAGAAAAAGCACGATCATATATATCCAAGAAATATGGAATAGCACATAAATTTATTCTCCATGTGAGCGCCTACCAGCCAAAGAAGAACGTTGAGAATATAATACGGGCGTTCTACATCCTCAAGAAGAAGTATCATGCGGATGTAAAGCTTGTTATAGTTGGTAAACAGCCAGACCGCCTAAGAAAAATGGCTCAGAATTTAGGACTAACAGGAGAAATAATATTTACTGGCTTTGTACCCACACAGGATCTCCCCTTCTTTTATAGCGCAGCTCTATTCTTTGTTTTTCCTTCGCTCCATGAAAGTTCGGGTCTTCCATTGATAGAGGCAATGACCACGGGATGCCCTGTGATAACATCTACCGCTCCTGCATGTATGGAGACTGTTGGTGACGCTGGGATAGTAGTCGATCCAAAAAATTATCAAAAATTGGCTGAGGCCATATGGACCCTTATTTGTGATAGTTCCTTAAGAGAGAAGCTATCCCATAAGAGTCTTGAGCGTGCAAAGATATTTTCTTGGGATATAGTCGCGAAAAAGTATATTGATCTCTATTTTAAGTTGGTAAACCAACTATGATACTCAGGGATAAAATATTGTTACAAAAATAGCGGGAGAAAGCCCCCCAGATCGGATCTGGGGGATGAATCCCGCTCTTGGG
>Ga0190312_1000440_pt1 | contig 13099 bp, 17 predicted proteins | sample 487007910_MG_FD_165046 | JGI IMG/M metagenome (GOLD analysis project Ga0190312, IMG submission 165046) | Hydrothermal vent sediment bacterial communities from Southern Trench, Guaymas Basin, Mexico - 4870-07-9-10_MG | ecosystem: Environmental > Aquatic > Marine > Hydrothermal vents > Sediment ... | reverse complement strand
CTGTTAGATGTTATCAAAAATTATTGGAACTCTTTCTTTTAATTCTTTTAATAACGGAAACATAAGCTCTCTTATTTGAGGATGAGCTGCCTTTGATGTTCTAAGTGTAAGAACGTGAATCCATTCTCTAACATTCGCTGTCATTACAATTTCTGTCTTTAGCCCAGTGGGCAGAAAATAACGTGCTTGCTGAGGACTTCGGTGTTTTTCATTTAAGCATTTATTATAATGAGCTTCGATTAACTCTAACAATTTTAAATCATCAGGGTCTAACTTAAATCCTGTTGGAATTATAAATAATATTCCCATCTTACTATAATTACAATATCTTGTTGATTCTTGACTATACGCCGCTAATCTATGCCTTACAAGCTCATGCGTTACTCCTCTATCACAGGTAAGCCGAACTGTGATATTTGCATGTTCAAGCACAGAATGATGACCTCTTTTAACAATCCGTTTAGCAAACTTTTCAGCACTATCATTTGTTATCATGCTTTCGCTTTTGTAACAGGTCCGCCCTGCTTTTTCAATTAATTGTAATAATTCAGGTTGCATAAACAAAATTTTATGGCTTTGTTTTACAAGTTCCATTTTATTTTCCTTTTTTTATTTTTTTTGTAACAATTTCAGTAGGTTAAAAGGGTATACCATCGTCTAACTCTGCTCCACCGGTATCAAAAACTGGAGAAACTTCTTCGGGCTGTTGTGATCCACCGCCAGACCCCTTGCGCTCCAGGAAATCAAAATCCGTCAAAATAATATCAGTTGTCTTAACATTTATGCCCTCTTTATTTTGGTAATCACCATATTTCAAACGTCCTCCAACATACAGCCGATGCCCCTTCTCAACATATTTCCCCACAACTTCAGCACGTTTTCCAAAAACAACTATGCGATGCCAAGCTGTTTCTTCTTTTTTATCGCCGGTTTTTTTATCAGTCCAGGCTTCAGTAGTTGCAATGCTGAAATTACAAATAGCTGCTCCGGCTGCGGTGTACTTCATTTCTGGCTGCTGTCCCACAAACCCGATCAACGATACCTTATTTACGCTCATTTTTATTCTCCTTTAAATTTTATTAAAATTTTGTATCTCTTATAGTCACTAACGCCCTTGAAAGATCCATACTTGCCCTTCTCACTGCGCCTGTCTCTTTGCACCCGTATCTGGCACTACTATCTTTCAGTATTGTAGTTCTTGCAACCTTTGCAGCATACACAAACCGATTCACCTCCGCCAAAACTTCATCTATTTTTTTGATTGTTACTGCCATTTAAACCTCCTTTAAATTTTAAGTTTCTGAGCTTATAAACATCCTTTTCAAACGCCGATGGGCTGAATATAAGACGATGCAGTCGCCTTTCAATTTCATACTGCTCTGACGACAATGCCCGTTCAATTAATTTTTTCTTTTCGCTCTCATATTTTTGGTCTTTTGTCATATTCTCCTTTTTTTCTATAAAATAGAACCCAGTGTATGCCTTCACACCTTATCGTTCGTTTTAAGCCCCTTTGTGAGCTGCTACCCTGCATTTTCGCAACTTATCAACATCCGCTTTGAACTCAGCATTCATTTTTTGTGCTGCCGCTTTTCTTGCAGCCTCCTTTTCTCGTCTTTTTTGTTTCACGCTTTTCTGTCTCGGATCATCTGCAATCTTTTGTGCCAGTGTTTTCTTTTTTTTCTGCTTTGCCATTGTTTTCCTTTTTTTGATTTCTATTATTTGTTTAATTTTTAATTCGTTTTTCTTTTTCCCTTGCAAGAAGATTATTTTTTTGAATAACTCGAATCTAAGATATAATCATTTTTTATTAATAATTCCAATTAGTTATAAACTTACGTGGACACCTTCCCGTTGTATCTATAATTATATCAATATGTTATCCTTTTTGTCCAAGACCATAGTAATTTTTAAAATCCTTTATATATCATTCTTTCTTACCTTCTCACTATTCCCTTTATACATTCTGTATATATACCCCTCTACTGATAAAGAATGGGTTTTACTATGGTTGTTAGGGTAGTGCAATAAAAACAAGCATTTAAAAATTTTTTGCATAGGCAATTGCATGGGTATTTGTCATAGATAAGCCTATAATAAACTTTTTGTGCTAAAAAAACAACAAAACCATTTTTATTCATTTTGAAAAACAATTTTTTTAATCCTTTACTATGGTTGCTTGACTATTTCAATAAAAACAGATGGTTATAAAATATTTACTTGGACATTTGCTTGCCCGTTGCTGTTCCTGCTTGGACATTCTAAAATATTCATTTTTTTAAATTTCGTCAATATCAATCTCAATTTTTTGTTTTTTTCTTTCATCCCATGGAATTTCCATCCCTATTTGCCTGGAAAATTGATATTTACAATCTTGCTTGCCAGGAAAAATGTAAAATCTATGCCGTAAATTGTCTAAACCGTACTTTCTTTCGATAGAAATATCACAATATTTAGACAGATTTCTACCAAAAACAGATGCTGTTATAATATATTTTATGTTTAATTTTCTGCAAAAATCAGTATATTTATCGTATAAAACAGCCGTTTGAACTCCAATTTCATCGTTAAAATCAAAATTTGATAACAACATTTCAAACCAAAACTTCTCAAATGATGAAAAGTTTTGCATTAATTGTTCAAAAAGTCCTTTTGTTTTTGGAGCTTCACGGAGGTTATATTTTGAAATATTTATATTCAAAAGATCATAAAGCATGGCTTCAATTCCACCATTTTCATACATTTGCTTAGAGATTCTTTCAAAATATTTGTGATCCTGAATATGCTTATTTAAGACATCTAATACAAAAAAACGTCTCTCTTTATTCCCGACTGGCACAACCCACGAACTGTTCGAAGCAACAATACAATTAACGTGATTTGATACCATCACACTGTCTTTTCCTTTGAACTCAACCATGTGCCTATCTGAAGTAATTAATCCTTTTAAAACGCCTTCTGATGACTTATCACCTGCGAACCAAGCTTCATCAAGGAACAACAAAATACAATCTTTTAAATGTGCATTAAATTTGCCGACCGCTTGTTTTGAGTTTGTAACTTGCAAAAAATGATGTCCGAATATTTTACCAAAAATTTCAACAAAAACACCCTTTCCTGTTCCACGCTCTCCTCTCAAAACAACTGCCGTGCCAGGCTTTTTACCGCCTGGATGCTGCACAATTCTTGCAAGCCATGCGATCAGCCAATCAAAGTTTTCCATGTTTTTTGAGCAAATATTATCAAATATATGCTGACGGAATAAAGACCAATCCCCTTTGACAGGCTCATAATTTAATCCTTTATATAAGTTATAAAAATTATCGTTTTCAACCCCAGGCTTAAAAACAATGCCTTTATATTCACGCCTGGTGGGAGAATCAAGCCATGCCTTTGCAAGGTTTATTTGCTCCGGTTGTCCTTTTTGTCCTGCCAAAGGGTTTGATATTTTTCTATTAGAATATAAAAGTCTTAAATCGTAATCAGATAAAAATTGAATATCCGGTTTACCTTCGATGTCCAAGGTTTCATCTAAAATTCTGACCTTGCTTCCTATCCTTATAATCGCATGAGTCTTGTTAAGTTCCTCAATTTGGGCTTCACTTTCTTCGTCTGTTCCAGAATCATTAATCTCAACAAATTTTGCATTTTTAACCATTTCAGTAATAATTTTATGCTTATCGGCTTTCAATAAATCGTTAACATCATATTTGTTCGGAGTCCCCTTTTCCCATATAACTTCGTTGGTCTGAGCACCTAAAACAACAGCAACTTTTTGAGTGATCTTGCGACCATCTTTGTCGTTATCAAAAAAACAAATAATTTGAGCGCCTTTGTCTCTGTATTCTCTCAATACCTTAACTTTTTCAGCACTTGTAGCACTGCCTAACGCAAGAATACAAGCTTCAGGGCAGCATTCAACGCAAGACAAAGCATTTATAACAGCCTCACACAAGATAATTATTTTTGCCTGATCAATATCAACTCCGGCTTGAAAAAAACAATTTTCCTTTGCTTTTGAGCCGGCTACAAAAACTTTATTTTTTTCATTATCTTCTGAGTAAGAGGCTCCGCTGACTGATAAACATTGAACTGCCAACACTTTTTTTTTATTTTTCAACTCAGAATAAGGGAATGCCACGGATGAAAGCTCGTCAAACCCCTTTAACTGATGTTTTATAAACCGGAGCTTGTTGTCTTTAAACGCCTGGAGGATAGTTTTCTTGCTGATATTACGTCTTTTATGAAGCAACCTATGCACAGGGTCAAGATTTGTATTACCGCCGCTTAAAATATCATTCCAGCGTTTCTGCGGCGTATAAAGATTCTTTTTGGAAGGCTGCTTTTCATTGTCTTGTGAGGGTATGTGTGTGGGTGTGGGCGTGGGGAAAAGCGCAGGAGTAGAATCGTCAGATATATTATATTTTTTATAGAGCGCTGCTACGGTTGTGTTATAAACAAGACAATGTAAATCTACAACATCACCTCCTTTGGGTAAACAATTTCTACACCAGAATTTCTTTTCATCTATTTTATACACAAAGCGGTCTGATCCTCCACAATTTGGACAAGATCCACACATACTGGCATCTGTTTCTTGCTGAAGATTAGGAGCTATTTCAGGGATTGAAGGAATGACCGCTTTAAGTTTATCGATATTGTTCATTAAGCTCCTCCTTAATTATTTTTTCAAAGCTTCCGGCTTAACCATTTCGACAATACTATCACGAACCATGTCCTCATAAAAAACATTATAACTCACTGTTTTCGCAGCCCAATAGCAACCATAAATAAAAAAGGCTACAACGACTACTCCCCCAATAATTATCCCCGTGAACATTGTATTTTGTAAGCTTTTTTTCATTTTATACTTCCTCCATTTTTTTAATATAATCATCAAAATATCGTTTCAAAATTAAGTATGTAAATCGTTCCCCTGACTCACGATTCCAGGCTGGCCACACATGCACATTATACCTTTGGCTCCAGGCTATGACTGTGCGAAAAACCGCCTTCGCTGGCATCTTAGACCTTGCAGGAGAATTGACAAACCAATTTTTATAATCGGATTCGACAACCAGCGCTGCGTATTTAAACTTAGATAGTCTAACCATTTCACGCTCAAATCTTTGCCTGCCATTGCCTACGCTCCCGAATAAATCTGGCAAACTTTTACGTTCAACACAAACTTTATCCTCTAAATCTAAAACCGAATAATCTCCAGTTTTCAGACCTCGCACGATAGTTACTGGAGGCTTGGGCTTAATATTTTGAAAAAGATATGGTTTTTTTTCTTTTGAATCAATTATTATAATAAAATCATTCATTTATTTTATCCATATTTTGTTATTGATTATGTAACCATATATTTTTTTGATTTACTCATTCTGCGATCTGTTTTTTTTATAAAAGTTAACATTATATTATTATCCTAAAAATACAAATAGCCCAAGACAAGGGTATGCAGCCCCAACCATATTGAGAATATGGCCTGTCTTGAGCTATTTGTATTTTTAAAATTTATGATTGTGAATCCTGCATGATTCATTAGATTTAATTGCCTTTTATATTTTTATATTAAACCCTATCTTAATTGTCAATATTAAAGATTATCTAATAGTTTCTTTTTAATTTTTGTAGCAAGGAAAGTTCGGCGTTGATACACTTTTGTATTGTTTATAGCTTGTTTAATGGCTGATTTTTGTCCCACTGAAATCAATATTTCTATAGCTCTTGAAGCCGTTGTGTAAAGCATCGCTCTATTATAATAAAAAGAAAAAGATGAATGTATAGGAAATATAACTACCTTAAAGCCTGACCCTTGACTTCTATGAGTTGTTAAGCAATACGCAAGCTTTAATTTATGATAATATTTACTAATTATTATTTTTCTATCAGGGTTTTGGAACTCTACGATCATACTTTTTTTATCTCCGCACAGGTCAATGACCTTACCAGTATCACCGTTTAACAATATTTCTTTTTCATTCCGGCTGTCTGCAGATATAGCATCATAAATATTTTGTGTATTTATTACCTTGCTACCTAACCGGAACACACTATTTTCAATACAATTCTTTTCAGATTGAGAATTAACAATTTCTTGAATTGAGTTGTTAAAATCATCGCAGGAAAGAACCGTTTTTGAGTTAACGGGTGAAAGTACCTGAACATCTTTTTCTACGTTATAACCCCTCCTTGGCATGTTCTCTGTTGCAAGCTTGACGATTGTGTCATGCACCGCTTGTAGTGAAGAACATTCGATATGAGCATGATTTTGACCAGATTTGAGGTCTAATGTTTTTTGCAAGGAGATTTTTTCATTTTTTCTTATAGCCGTACAAAAATTAACAATAGCTCCCGAATGTCTATGAACTTTTGTCAATTTAGTAACGGGAATCATTTTGCAGGATATCAGATCAGATAATACATTCCCTGGCTGGACTGAAGGAAGCTGGGCAGAATCACCCACCAATAAAACTTTTGTTTTAGTAGAATCAATCGCTTGCAGCAGACTTGACATAAGACTATTATCAATCATGCTGCACTCGTCAACGATAATGAAAGTCTCATTTAAAGGATTTGATTTATCATGCTGAAAAAAGAACTGAACTTTCCCATCAATTTTTTCCACCATTGGTTTTAATGTTCTGTGGATTGTCGATGCTGGATGTCCGCAAGCTTCGCTTAAAACCTTTGCAGCCTTGCCTGTCGGACTCATTAACGCTATTGAATAAGTTTGATTTTTTGCCCATTCTACTATTTCTTTTGTAATTGTTGTTTTCCCAGACCCGGGGTTGCCTATCAATAATGATAATTTATTATTCTTAACCATTTCCAATGCTTTTTTTTGTTCGTCTGTCAATTCAATCATAATAAAAATCCTCCCACACACTGACAAATTATATCTTCATCCTGTGCATATTTTTCAAGTGTAACAAACCCCTCATGTTCAACCAGCATTTTATCCTTAATAAAATTATCTAATATATTTTTAATAGCATCCACCGTTATTTCACTTATAACCATATCTTTTAAATTGTCTGAAATCGTAATGGGTGATAGCCAGACATCCCCAGACTCTTGTATGGTTTGCTGGATAACGTACAAAATACCTGCCTGAACACGCTGTTTATCGTCTGCCTTAACTCCACAAGCCATTGCGACCTTATCTGCTGATACGAACCCCATTCGGCTTATACCGATTAACTGATAAGGATTGCTTTTAATGACTTCAAGTGCTGACAAGCCATAAATTTTTAATACATCCTGTGCCAGGCGTTTAGATAGCCCTTTAACTTTTGCAAACAACCCTTCCAGATTTATTAGCACATCCCGCCGTTTATCGTCCTCCTGTAGTTGGTTACTAATTTCAAGCGCTAAATTGTATGAAATTCTTTGGTTCTCATTACTCACACGTTCAGGAGCTCCTTTCAAGATACTGATTGTATTTTCTCTATATTTCTCAATTAATTTATCCGCTAAAACCGGTCCCACACCTTTAACGTACTTCTCCAGGTAAACAGATATTGATTCATAATCACAAGGAGCTTGCACACAATAACTGTCTATCTTGAATTGCTCGCCATATTTTGGATGATCTTGCCATTCTCCTGCCAGGTTGTAGGTAATTCCGGCAGCCGGTTTGAACAGATCGCCTGTGGCAATAAATTCCATGCCTATCTTTTCAGGGGTAAAAGAGGCAATTGTAAAATCATTTTCCAAACTTCTCCAAATAACTTTTTTTAATTTTCCTATAACATCAGGCACTCAATTTCCTCCTTATAATCACTGACCTTAATCACACGCCCAAACTTTTCCTGAACATGAATAAGTGTTTTTCGATATCCTTTAAACTCAGGATAATATTCTTCATCTGTTAATATTTTTTCATACAGCCCTAATTGCAGACCGTATTTAACCACATCACAATTTTTTAAATGTTCAAGCGGTTCTTGCAATGTCCCGAATGCTCCGCTTTCATCAGTAATCTTGCTGTTTGATTTCCAGTCGATTATGATTCCCTCTTCTGTCTCATCGTCAAACATGAGCAAATCAATCTGGCCAGCAACTCCCAGAGAAGGAGAAAAAACAAATTTTTCTGATTCTACAAGATGAAAACGGGTCATTAGTTTTGGAAATAATTTATTGACTTGCTGGCACATCAAAAAAACTCGATATGTTACCGGAAAAAAATCAGCAGCTCTTTTAACTGGCCACTGTTCCAGATAATTATGGATTAAAGTCCCCTCCTTTGACGACAAAGCTGCTTTTTCTTTCCATTTCTGGATGATTTGTTCAGTATTCATACCTGTATAAGCAGGTTTTTGTTTATCAACCATCCTTTGAGCCATTTTTTGTGCCTCAAAGGGAGGGGTATATTGGTTAATAACAGTCGTTACGGATTTTAATAATTGCCCTGTCTCTTTCACAGTATAAATATGATCTTTTTCTGAAAAGAGACAGGTTAAATTATTATTTTTCGCTGTTTTATCAGGCATTTTATTTAGATATCATCAATATCAGGAGTTAAACTCGCAGTATCAATACCTTCAGCACTTGTATAACCATCAAAGGCCACCTTCCTTATCTTTCTTTCAACAGTCGAACTTTTCGGAATATACCCCTCTTCGATATATTCAACCACAACAAGTTTCCCGATGATATCAGTTTTCCACATTGATTTGGTGATTTTGTCTGCAGAACTATTGATCAATCCAAATCTGCTTGCAATCATAATCCGTCTATTCCGCATTCCGTCTTTTTCAGCAGAGGAATATAAAGAAACATCATCAAAAATTGACCTGCCCGCATAATTCTCGCTATCTTCATCTTTGACAGGCTGCCCATTTTTTTCCAAAGCTTTAATAATTTCCAAACGCAAACCGGCTGCAATGCAGGAATAATTTGCAAAATCTTTCTGCTTTGGGATACTATCAGCGCACCTACATAGATATTTTCCAACTGGGACTTTGCCCATATCTTCAGCAGCTTTTATTGATTCTTCTGATACCTGCTCGTCAATTTCACCAAGATCATCATCCCATGACAGTCCTTCTACGATTTCGTTACTCATAATTTTATATTCCTTTACTTTTTATAAATTGTTTGATTTTATTAATTTCATTATTGTTTGTCGCCCATGTTCCCGGGTATCCTAAAATCTGTTCGCCTGCATAATCAATATTTTTCTGGCCGTATTTTGAATGCAGGCTTAAAAAGGGAGATCTTTTAGTTCCTCTAAATATTTAATAAATTCATCCCCTTGCTCGGCGCTCATTTCATTTGCTTTTTTCACGTTTGGAAACTTCATATCCTTAATTAATTTTAACCATCCTTTCATATCCTTAATTTTTAAAACATTCATTTTTAGGTTTAAAATTGCTTTGAGTTGATCCTTTGTAATTTTTTTAATAGCTGCCCCTACCAACTTTGGCTCCGGTTTTATTTCCTTTTCTGACTCTTGTTTTATTTTATCCAGTTCAAGCTCTGCTTCATCCGGTTCATCATCTTTTTTGTCTTCTACCTTTGTTTTTTCTGTGTTTATAACCTCCTTTTTATCAGGTTTTTCAATGACTGTTTCATCAGACTTATTGTTTACAGGTTCAACAGTTTCATTAACCGTCACATTTTCAGGGAAAAACTCTTCTGCAAATTCTTTTTCTTCCCTTTCAGAATTAACCGAAACAATTTTTTTGGCTTCAATCTCAATATCTCGCATATTTTCAATAAGGTTGACTCTCTCTCTGCCCATTTCAAGGGCTTTTTTCTGTAGCTCTTCAATTCCACCCTGGAACTCAACAGTTACTACATAAATAGTTGTTGGTTGCCCAACTGCAGGAATGATTGTTTTCTTGGAATTGACAATCAAGCGTAAAGGGATAAACGATAATAAACCCCCTGTGGCTGCCTTGATAAGCATTAAAGATGAAAGAATATACCTCACAGAATTAATTGACGTGGTTCTGAATTTATAACACCCACCAACATTGCAGCCTTCAATAATACATGAAAGCGTCCCGCTGCTTTTGCATTTATCTTTACCAGTGTATGCACCATCAAGCCGTTTGCAAGGGCAAGTTACTTCTCGCCCATCCCTTGTACTGCCTTTAATTCCATTGCCACTGCAAGAGAGTTTCCCGTTAACGTATGAAACATATTGAGTAGGAAAGACCAAATCAATTTCATTGTAAAGCAGTCGAATAGGTATTCCGATTATATTTTCTTCCTTATTATATACAGTCGCTGGATTATCCTTAATGATTTTTATAACATTTTCATCAAGAACATAATCGTCATTTTCATCACGTTCATTTTTAACGATTCGGAAGTGATCAATTTTTTGTGGCAATCTAAAGGAATTACCATCTTTTGATTTGACTTCCTTCCCTTTGATACCGATTTTAATTTTGCCGACTTCCAATAAGCCAGGCATGAGTCCATTTACAGGCATAATTATTTATCTCCTTTTTTTTTCTTACATTAAAATTATAAAAAATATGGTTTAATTCTTTCAAAAAGTTCAAAAGTTTGTTTGCAATCTCTCTGACAATACCCTCCTATTTCATCATGTTTTCCTTCATCCCAATACCCTTGCACCATGCTTCCGTCCATCCCTTCTGTTTTCCTCCCAAGACCGAACATTTCAAGAAAAAAATCAAGCTTACCGGCTTCAAATGTACCCCAGTCCGTTAACACACCTCGCAAATCAATATGATTTCCCGATGAACTATATTTTTTACGGTCAAGTTTGAAAGGAATTTCAACATTATGAACAGTTGACCGGAGCAATATAATCCGGCTGTCAAATGAAAAGCAATTAAAACCTATCAAAATATCATATTCCGCAAGTTGTGACCAATATTTATGCAAAAAACTTTTTTCAGCTTCAGGTGAAGTGTCTTTCAGCATAATATATCCCTGGTCGGCATCTGATGAATACCAACCGCCGCAACATGATATAGCCGTCAAGGGATTCATTCCGAGTTTTGTTCGTGCTTCTGCTTGTTTTGCTGCTATTTTTTTTTCATTTGTCATATTTCCAGTTTTACAAAAACTATTAATTGTTTCATCTGATAAATCTGGTCTTGCAATCGTTTCGATGTCGTATGCTGCAATCTTTTTTTTATTTTTCATATTAATGTTACAAAACCGAGATGTTTTAATTGTTTTCATTCTGTTTTCTCCTATTCTCCAACTTCCATCATTATTTTTTTTGACGATTCCCGTAGTTTTTTTAAATATTTAAAATCTTCTGGGGTGTGAGGTTCAACAATACCATATTAACATCATATTTTCCTTATTTTTGTAAGCCCGTCTGTCCACAAATATCTTGCAGGATAAAACGTCTTTTTAAAAAGCTTTTCAGGCACTATTTTTTCCACATAGATTCCCTTGCAGAAAAATATTATTTTCTGTAAAACAGGGAACTTAACAGCGTCTCCATTCACGTCTATATAAGATACCAAGCTGTCAAGCGGATAATCCTTGTCCCTGATTGCCACGAATGGTTTTCTTGCCCTTGACCGCACTGATATGTTTTCCTCGTTGAGAATGTAAACATAGTCGCATACACCTGACCAATTCCAAACAATTTCAAAGTCGGGTGTATAATTTAAGCTATCCATAATATTCCCGGTTTTTTCAGTTTCGGACTTCTTGTTTTTCTTGACCCAGTAATATTCAGGTGCTGCAATAATTTTCCATTGTTCAGGTTGATAGATGTAAAATTTTATATGACCGCTTTTAACAAGATCATCTAAAAACCATAAAATGTAGATTTCTTCTTTAGACGCAAACTGCTGATCGTTATGAAAATATTTATTACTCTTCCCAACTTTTCTTTTTATTATTTTATACATTTTTTTCCTGTTATTCTGGGTATCTTTCACGAAAATCCGTTAAGGATTCATCATACCAGTCCCAATTATCAATTCCACCGGCTTCAAGGCATTGCATTTTAAAACTAATTTTGTTTAATTTGCTTAGTTCTTCTTTTGATATTGAAACCAAGTCAGAATCATTAATAAAGGAAGCCTCAGAATCTTCAAGAATGCTTACTGCAAGTTTTTTCTCTTTTATTTGCTCTATCAAAACATCCAAATCTCCATTAGCTTTTTGTGTTTCTAATTTTATTTTTTCAAACCTTACATTTTCAGCATCTATAAAACTTTTATATTGTTCGTAACTACGTAATAATTCTTTCTTTTCTTTTGTGAGATTAAGAATTGTCACTGATAGAGCCGTGATTTCCCCAAGTTTTGATTTGTATTTTTCTGAAAGTTTCTTAGTTGGTGGATGCTTAAAAATAGCGTTAACAAGAGTTTCTTCTCCCGCATGTTCATAAGGTATTGATATTTCATGGTGATATCCTCCATCTCCACTTGCTTGCATTGTTTCGCCTTCAAAAATAGGAGTTACCAGAAAAACAGCTTTACCATCATCTGTAATAGCAGACTCGTTGATATAAACCTCTTCACCATTCGCCAAATAACAGCAATCATTTATTTTAACCTCGTACCCATCTGTTGTTTTCATTTGATTTGCCTCCTTTTGAGTTACCATAAAGCCACGCCCACCGATTCTGATAAAGATGCTTGATATCCTTCGTCAATTACATCTTTTAATTTCTCAATGACATCCAATAACTCCGTAGCCGCTTGTTTGTCATCCGAACTAAGCCAGCCTTTTAAAAGACGTTTGACGCTCTCCTCGATACCGAAAAAAAGAATATCGATACCGTTGGACATAGATTCTTCAATTTCAACAAGATCCATGTTCGGGTTAACTTCTATGTAAGGTCTTGATTTTGTTACCATTATTCATCTCCTTTTTTGATATTGTATTGAGCAACCCATCTTTTTCCACCACGCTTATAAGGTTTTCCGCTATCTTTTGTAATTCTTGTTCCCCAATAGGCACAATGTGGAACTACTGAATTGATTATAGCCGTCTTGATTTTTTCAACCTTTATTGTGCCAATATGGTCGGTTACGAGGTCGCCAATTTTTACAGTATTATTTACTGCTGCATATTTTTCATCAAGTGCTGTCTTCTCGGAATCAAACTTATTTTCAAGCTCAGTTAATTCTTTTTCATA
>Ga0190312_1000439_pt1 | contig 13112 bp, 8 predicted proteins | sample 487007910_MG_FD_165046 | JGI IMG/M metagenome (GOLD analysis project Ga0190312, IMG submission 165046) | Hydrothermal vent sediment bacterial communities from Southern Trench, Guaymas Basin, Mexico - 4870-07-9-10_MG | ecosystem: Environmental > Aquatic > Marine > Hydrothermal vents > Sediment ... | reverse complement strand
CCATAAGACTGTTTTCTACATAATCCACTAGTTGTACAAGAAGCGATCCACTGAATGTAAACGTTACCTTAACATCTGGGTGTTTAGATAGTATATATGCCATTTTATAGTAGTTTCCAATACTATGCATACGAACCCATGGCAGTATAAAGCCTGTTTGGTTAGCATTATAGTACCATGGCTGGTGGTAGTGCCATATAAACACGACGTATAATGGTGTTGTCTGTGTTCTAAAACTATATCCTATAGAGCCTACTATACTTGCCATCAATAGGATCATTATAGCTAGTGAGACTAGTATGTTTTTAGACACTACAATCACCTTTGATAACGGCTCTATACAGTATTGGTATAGAGTTTCGTACTTATTTAAGGTTTTATTTAAACTACCTCCTACTCTAGAAGATCATTAAAAAATCTACTAGTAGTCCACCATAGCCTCTTCTAGACAGGTTCAAACTATATAGTCTAGGATTAGTCAGTAAACATAAATAGCCTATCTAGACTAACCAGAATATTATGTATAGATAGTAGGTGCTATAAGGTAATGGGATATACAATAGCTTCTCTAGTACCTCCTAAAACAATCAATGGTGTTGAAGCATATATTATATTAATGAAGCCTTTTGTTAGAAAAGGTGGTTTAGAGAAAGCATTTATTAAAATATATAGTAGTGTTAATGGAGAACACTCATTTAAACTAGACTATGTATACAAGGATGGTAGAGAGACAGTATATGAAGCTAAACTAGAGTTGTCAAAGAATCGAGAGTATAGCATACCGGAACAACCTATAGAAATCCCCATAAAGGAGGGTGTTGGAGAACACTATCTAGAACTATATGTTGATGATAAACTAGTTGATAAAACATACTTTATAGTAGAGGAGCCGAGTAGTAGAGAACCATTCTACTTTACAATAGTATGGCATAACCATCAAGCACCAAACTATGGTCCGGACGGTAAAATACATGCTCCATGGGCATATGTCTATGTATGGGGAGGATATCTAACACCCTATGGCTATGGGCCATACCACTACCATGCAGTATTGCTTAAGGAGAAGGAGAGGTTTAGAACAACATATAATCTAAGCCCTAGCCTCCTCCAGCAATGGGTTAAAGCTATTGAAGAGGGTGTAAGGTTTGTATCTGGTGAAGAGTATGATAGTGGTTGTTATGAAGTTGGACTTGTTAGAGAAGCACTAGAGTTTTATAGAGAAGCTATAAGGAGAAACCAAATTGATGTATTAACTAGTCTTTATGCACACACTATTGCTGGCTTCCTAGTAGATGTTCTTGATGCAGGAGATATTGTTGATGAAGAGATAGCTTATGGTAGAGATGTTACTAAAAAAACACTAGACTATGATGCTAAGGGTTTATGGACGCCTGAAATGGCTTTCTCAATGGGTCTTGTACCAATATATAGAGCTAATGGTATAGAGTATACTGTACTTGATGACAAGTACCATTATGCTAGAGCTGAAGGTGATAAAGACAGTATTTATGAGCCCTATATACTCCTTAACGTAGCTACTGGAGACTATATAACATGCTTTTTCCGTGATAGTGAGTTAAGCAACATACTAGGTTTTAAAAGTCACTACGCAAGTGAGGGGCATGCATGGAGGAATGCATATGAGTTCTCACTATATGTAGCTAGGAAATGGTTTAATAAACAAGTAAAGACACTTGTTCTAGCACTTGATGGAGAGAACTGGATGGTCTTCCCTAAAAACCCTCCATTAACAGCATTCTTCCTAGATAAACTAACAGACTACCTTATAGCATTAGATGATGAAGGCTTCATAAAACTTAGTCATTTAAGGGAAATGGTTAATAAAGTACCTGCTAGACGTGTACTAAAACATGTACCAACAAATACATGGTTAGGCTCTTTTAGTAAATGGAGAGGTGAGAAGGCTGATCATGAGAAATACTGGGTTGCAGTAGCTAGTAGGTATAGGCTACTACGTGCTTATGAGAGGATGATACGTGGTAGAGACGATTATAGCAGTAGAGCAAGATGGTGTCTATGGCACGCACTTGATAGTGACTACTGGTGGGCTGAATTCTGGTCTCCAGAAATAATTGATACATGGATACGTGAGTTTGATAAACTAATACAGCCTAGGATTGAGAATATAAGGATTGATAGAGTCAATATAATTGGAGAACCACGTGAAGGAGAGACTGTACAAGTTCTTATAAGGATTGTCAACCGTAATGATCGGGAAGTGAGTGCTGCTATAAGGATTGGTGGTTTAGGTATAGAAGTTGTTGGTTCAAGCGATATAAAGCCTATACATATAAAGCCTAGTTCAAGCTATGACCGTATTGTAAAGACAAGGTTTATACACTGGGGTAGAGCATTGATTTCTGTAGCAGTGACTGTTGATGGATACCTTATTGACACCAGATCAGTTGTAGTTGATGTAAAGCCTTATATAAGGCCTAATCCAGTCTAGTTGTTTTACTTGTACAAAGTTTTTGTAGTGAATGTGCTATAGAGTGGTTTCCTAAAATATTATAAGGTCTATTCTATAGATATAGACTTGGTGTATCTATGATTAATAGACTATACGTACCCATATTAGTGATGACATTATTTCTTATATCCATAGGTTCTTCTACAGTGCTATCCAGTAATTCTCTAGAAGGATTTGATATAGTACTAGATGTTGATGAGACAATTGCTTTTGGTAGAAAACACGCCACCATATCTATTGAGGCACATAATCTTCTTAACAAGACAGTCTATTTAAGTGTTTTAGGAAACCCTGTTATAAGAGTTGTCCTAGATAATGACACGGTATTGGAGGAGGAGATACATGTTGTTAATAGAGAGTATGTTGTAAAACCGTTGTCTAGGATAACGCTTGCAAATATAACATTAGTTGTGCCAGTAGATGCTACAATAGTTGTTGATAGAGGTGTTTATAGAGCTATAGTGGATGCTAGAGTATATATCCTTGGATCAAGCGGTCATGGCGGAGAATATAGGCTGCTAACACGTAGATGTGTAGAACTAGTACAAGCGCCGTCTCCAACACATAACACAAATATTAGAGAAACAAGTATAGATACAAGTATAAATAATACAAATGTATTCAATAACACGGCAATGCAAGAGCCTACTCTAGGAGGACACATACTAGTGCCAACAGACCTACTATATGCTATAGCAATAGCTACTGTATCACTAGTTGTAGCACATGTTGTTGTAAGAAGGCTTCTTAGATAAACATACTATAACTCTCCTTCTCCTACTTCTAAACTATTATTGTGGTAGTCAAAAGCTATTTAGGTGGGTGTTATTCTATAGTTATACTAGGTGGTTTACTAGTTGTTACCCAGTTTTAGTAGGACAAGGAGGCTGCGGATTACACGTGATCCATTGATAAACCTCTCTGGTAGTACACTACAAGTTTATATGATACTTCTTACAAGTAAGAAACCACTTGGTATACGTGAAATCCAGCGTATTGCTGGCTTCCGTAGTCCTAATAGTGTAAGGCATCATCTTGATAAGCTTCTTGAAATGGGCTATGTTGTTAAGACTGATGATGGCTATGTAGCTGTTAAACCACGTAGCTCTATACTATCAACGTTCATTATACTACGTGAACTACTTATACCAAAGTCTTTATTCTACGCTATTGCTACAACAACATTCCTAGTAGCGTATATAGTCTACCGTATAGCTAGTATCGACTGGTATCCAACAGTATTCCTTGGACTAGTAAGTCTGCTTTTGTGGAGGGATTCTATTATATTGCTTAAGAAGGTTAATCAGCTTAGAAAACTTGGTATAGAGTCTCGTAGACGTTAGAATAGTTGTTTAAAAACTTTTAAACTCTGTCCTACATCTTTTATCTAGACTAAAAAATTGGTACAGACTACTCTAACTAGTAGGTTGTCCATAGAATATGTATGGTGTACACTAGTTGCATATAATATCACACTGGGATCTAGATGGTATAGTCTCAGCAACATTAGTGGCAAGGTATGCATTATATAGAGAACACTATCATGTAACAAAGAGGTTGTCTACAATAAATGCTGTTAGTAAATTCCTTTACGAGTTTTTTAGAACACAAGCAATAGACCCCACATACTCCCACTTATTCATACTAGACTTAAACCCGTTGTCAAAGAATTTTCTTGAAGTAAAGAATTACTTGTCAAAAATACTAGACTATGGTATAAGAGTTCACTGGATAGATCACCATTGTTGGCGTAGCAACTACTATGAAGAACTAAAGAGTATGGGTGTAAAGATAGCAGTTGATCAAAGGCGTGTTACAGCAGAGATTATAGCTAATAAACTAAACCTTTACGATAACTACTCTAAAGCACTAGTAGATCTAGCTAGAGACGACGACTTATTCCTTAACCAACTAGACATAACTACCTACTGGAGGAGAATACTTAGATGGTTTGACTGGGATATACGATATCGAGCACTAGATTCCTTTATACATGGGGAACTCTGGCCTAGCTGGGCTAGAGGCCTCTATGGGCAAATACATAGTGAGTATGAGAGAATGCTTAATAGAACATTATCAAATACCGTCTTAAAGAATGTATGTGGATACACTATAGCTATATCACAAAGCATTGACCAGAGGATACATCCTGGAGAGATACAGTTAAAGCTTATAGAGTCAGGGTTTAGAGCAGATCTCTATATCATAGTGTATCCTAGTGCAGTTAGTCTACGTAGTAACTCTATAGACGTATCAACTCTAGCACAAAAGCTAGGTGGCGGTGGACACCGTAATGCATCTGGTATACCATTAGAAGATCTATCTTTTAATAATGTGTTAAAGAAGATAGTAGAGTTTATAGAAGATACTAAAAAGATCTAGATCAACTACTTCTTAACAACTTCTTCTAAACACTCTCTATAACACTCTATAGACTTCTCAATAGCTTTATTAATAACATCTACTGCTTCTTTAACAACGGTTAGAAATAGGTTAGTCTCTTCAACACTACATTTATTCATACATTCTCTCTTAATGGCACTTAAAATCTCCTCTCCATTACCTCCATACTCTCCAGAAATGATCCTTGCTTTCTCAAGTTTATCTAATGGGTTAACCCTAAATCTTCTAACAAAACCATGCTTTCTAAGAAACTTTCTTAAAACATCTTCTGTATTCTCTTTAACAACTGGTTCAAAGTAATACTCGTATACGCCATTATCTCTATTACTCAGCAGCAGTCTAACCATTTAATATCACCTACACTACTATTATTAAAGTAATGGGTTATAGCTCTACTGTTATCTAACAACTAGGTTGTTGAGTTGTTTTCAATACACTCTATATCTATTTGATTTAACCATTATATTGTATAAATTATACATAATCTTTAAACGTGTACAAAACGTATTAGTTTTATATCTCTTCCTACTTAGATAATGTGTAGGAGTGAGATTGTATTGGTGGGTAGATTATGTTGTTGAATAGAATCATAGTTGTAGTACTTGTAGTTGCTCTAATAGCATCTATGGTTACACCATTAACTGCAACAGCAGGTTCTATAGACAGTAGTCTAGGTAAAAAAGTATTGTTTGATCCAAACTGGGAGGAAAAGATAGCTAGTGGTTTGCTTGAAAGCTATAATACAGAGATTGATAAGAAGATAAAGATAGCTTCTATAGGGGGCTCAAGCCCTAAGGGTATGTTAACACTTTATGAGGGGTCTAAACCAGTTATTGTTATTGGTTATAGAGATTCTATTGAGTGGATTAAGGAGCATTCTAGAAGAGTTAGGTATGTAACTAAGCTATCTGATAACATGGTTATGGCTTATGTACAAGCTACTGTTGATGACGTTAAAGAGATTGCTATGCACAGCGGTGTTGTTAAGATACTTCCATCACCGCCTCTCCACGAGATTATTGATGTTGAGCGTAAGAAGATTGAGTTGCTTGGTAAGGAGGACGGTTTTGGTGTTAGAAGTGGTAGTGGTGGATTGCTTGGCGGCGTCAAGCTTCTCGGTGCACCGGATGTTTGGAGTGATTATAATGTTACTGGTGAAGGCGTTGTTGTAGGTGTTGTTGATACTGGTTTAGACTTTAGTAATCCAGAGCTTGGCTTAGAGACTATGGCTAGAGATGAAAATGGTATACCACTAACAATTGTTATGGATGAACATTTTGTGTTCACTAATGTTATAGCTGTACGTGATAATGAGGGGTATTTAAACACTAGTGGTGCTGTCTACCTAGTCTATGATACACTATACTCATCGATATTTGGAGCACCAGTAATATGGTATGACTACTTCCCAGTAGACTATTACATAGGGAACATAACAAGTGCTAGTGGTGTATACAAGTTTGGTGTTGCTAGAGTATGGTTTGTTGACTGGGTTACAATGTACTATATAGCAATTGATGTACCAGTAGTACTTGTTGATACAGAATCACCTGGTGTCTATGATACAGCAATATTCGATCTATCGACAGCGTTCTATGAACTCTCAATACTTATGATACAGCTTGAACAACAAGTGCTTGGAGAGATCTATTGGCGTGAACCAGATCCATCGTGGTACGACTACAGCTTTGCAGATGAACCAATAGTTAAATGGGGTAGTGAGATTATAGCACGGGACTTTGACAATGATAGTATAGCTGATTTCGCTCTAGGCTCACTATCTGGATACTATCTAGACTCATTTGGACTAGCAAACTCTACAATAGTTTATGAGTATGGAGTACCATCAGAGATTATACCTGGTACACCAGGTGTGTATATAGGGCTTGATCCGGGGGGTGATTACCTAGCTATATACACTGACTGGTATGGTCATGGAACAGAGGTTGCTACATGTATAGCTGCTCGTGGTAGACTAAACTATCCACTATATAGTGAAGAGGGTGAGAAACTATATGGTGTAGCACCGAGCTCTAAACTAGCTTCTGGTACTGGGTTCCTTGTAGGAGATCTTGTTCCACCAGAAATGTGGCTTGCTGGCTATGAGTTCTACTACGACCCAAGTTTAGAGGCTCTAATCCCGTATCCAGCTGGAATACATCGTTCAGACATTATTAGTAATAGCTGGGCTTATGTTAGAGTGGCTAAGTGGGCTCACCAATTCCCAGGTGTGGACTACTTCTCACTACTCTTTGATGAAATAGTCATGGTGAACATGCTTATAGGCAATAATGTCACAATAGTGTTTGCTGCCGGTAATGAGGGCCCTGGATATAGTAGTCTTAGTACTCCAGGTACAGGGTTCTTCTTAATAGAAGTTGGTGGTTCAACACTCTTTGAATACTACCAGATCTATGGTTACCAGCCTGGATACGCTGACGACATTATACCGTTTAGTAGTCGTGGACCAACTGGTTTAGGCTATCCAAGACCAGATGTTGTTAATATTGGTGGTTTTGAATGGGCTGGTACACGTACTATAGAGGGTAGGGGTTATGGTGCTTGGCTAGACTTGTTTGGCGGTACTAGTCAGGCTACACCATTAACTAGTGGTTCACTAGCACTTGCTATACAGGCCTTTAGGTTAAAGTACAACTATACTCCATCACCTATTGAGCTTAAGGTATTAGTTAAGAGTGGTGCTAAGGATATAGGTTATCCGGGTCTTGCCCAGGGTAGTGGACGTGTTGATGCATACTCTATGGTTAAAGCTATTATGGAGGATGGGTTTAAAGCCTATATACCAGAGGGTATACGTAGAGCATTTATTGAAAACTATTTAAGAATATATGGTGAACCAGATACGTATCTTCTAGCAAACCTACTTGTTGATACAGCATACTATACAGTACTAACACCAGGTAGTATGGAGAACTTCTCACTAGTTGTTGAAGGATATGGTGATGTAGAGTTTGAAGCTACAGAGTATGTTAGAGTATATGACTACACATTATTCGATGGAGTATACGACTTTACAACACAGTGGTTTGTTGTACCAAAGCATCTACTACAAGGTATAGACCATATAGAAGTTGTTGTAGCATACCAGAACACTAGCCTGCCATACCCATACTTTACAGTACTACCATATAGTGAAGGATACATGATAAGAGTTGATGCTTTTGATTGGATAGACTATAGTGGTGATGGAGTAATAGACCCTGCTACAGAGATCTATAGATTAAACACTGAAGCACGTATATCAACTGAAGCACTACTACCCATAGGCGATGTACAGGATAGAGTTAGTGGACAACTAGTTGTACGTCTAAGGCCGAATACAGAATTCAACTATACTGGTGTACCACCAGTTAAGGCAAAGATAGTTATTAGAGCTTACAAGGAGGTTGAATCAGACCTAGTTATACTACCAGAATCAGTATTTGTTAACGGCTCAACAGTTGTAACAGGTATAGTTAGTATACCAGAGGATATTGTACCAGGTGTAATAGATGTTAAGATAAAGGTTAAGACACCAGATAAAGACATTATAATACCCTCATCAATACTAGTACCACTAGTCTTAGATGGTAAATCCACAATATTCCTTGGAGCTAGAAAGACTAAGAGAATAAACGATCCATTTACACCACTAGGGCTAGGAGATACAGTCTATGGTGATAGACCAGAAGCACTAGACTGGAGGATGATACCAGTACTCGTTACAGAGCCAGAAATAGCTGGTGTAGCAATGATAGCTAGATGGAGAAGTGGGTATCATACATCACTAGCAGTACTAACACTACCACCCGGAGGAGTATACCGTCACTCATGGGGCGGTCCACACGTATTCTCAGCATTTAAGTTAAGTAGTGATGTAGGATACGTCTATAACCCAAGTCTAAGCGATCAGCTTCACGGTAAACTAAGAATGTATCTACCGATTAAGTGGAGTCTACCGTTGCGTGACTTCATACTATACTACTTCTATAAGATATCAGTATATGATAGCCAGTTGTATGAATACTGGGACTACATATGGCCTATGAAGCCAGCTGTACAGCATGGTCTCTATAGAGTGTTGTTGACATACGAGTGTTTCAGTGGTTCAAGAGTATTTGATACATTTGGTTTAAGGCTAGTTGTTATAAGGAGTAGTAGTGAATACGAGTTCTGGGGTTCTGATGGAGTATACAACTATGGAGAAGTTGGTGTATCATATAATGCCGGATCATATGCTCCATTCCTACTAGCAGATGTCTATGTATTCTCTAACTCATCAACATACTATGCTCCAGGAACTCTAGAATACGCATACCTAGGACTATACTTTAGATGGGAGGATGGAATACCTACTGAAGGATACCTACTACACTATCCAGTAGGATACTATATTGGAACAAGTATTACAAGCCGTGAACTAGAGCTATCATACATGGTAATAACAAATGCTTCAGAAGTTGCTGAAGTAGATACAGCACTGGTAATGTACGACTATCCATGGCACGCTAGTGGATACTACTGGTACAACTTTACAGGATCAACACTAGTTATTGGAGAAATGGTATATCCAGGTGTTGTATCAACAAGTGTTATAGTATCACTTGGTTAAACAATATTCTTTTTCTCTAACCCTACATAAAGGAGTTTAAACCAATAATTTTTTCTTAATAAGCCATCTAGTAATCTCCTCTACTAGTCTTTCAACACACTTAACACCTCTATATCCTAGACAAGCTATATCAAGCTTATCTAAGTCAATAACTTGTTCAGCTAAACAATTACTAACAACCTCTCTAGTATCATAACACTTCTTAAGCAATGCTGGTAGTGTTGAGGAAACTAAGAGTGTAAGATACTTCCTACTAGCCACTAGTCTATAATAGTTTATACCAAGTTCTAGAGCAATACGTCTAAGAGGTATATAGGTGTATCCTCTATAACAACCTTCTTCAATACAACACGGCTTCTCAAAAACACCCTCCTCAACCCACTTAACACCTCTATTTAGAGCAAGAGCTATGTATTTTGATAGACTACCTGAGACAAACTTCTGGCTGGCACCCCTACTAACAGACTCCATAACATACCATGAGAACAAGCCACTATAATAGCTTCTAATATAGTCAACCAATCCATTTACAAGACATGGATTAGAGTATAGTATTAGAGATAGTGTTGAAGCAACACCTATGTCTAAAAGCTCTCTATAACCAATGGTATCCGGTGCATCAAGATCTGTATGGTAGTACTTACTAGGCCATTCATTAAACATAACGCCTTCTACGCCATTTATGTTAAACACATCATGGTCACTTCCATTACCATATGGTATACTATCATATCTAATAGTACCAATAGTTCTCTGCCCATGGAATGCTCTACCACTCTTATAGACTGCTTCTATTGAAAGCCATGTAATAGGTGTTAATGCACCAGCATTAGCTAAGAGGCTCCTAATATGGTGTAGTGTTGAACCAGTCACTTCTTGTCTAGATCCAACCATGTCAAGATTAAGGTTTCCTATAACGTTTTCTCCTAAGATATCCTTGATAAACAATGCTATAGTACCAGTATATTCTGGAACCCAGTATAGACAAATCCTTGTCTTAAGACCTAGCTTACTATAGAGCCTATTCAATACAATAGCTATTCCAGCCAATACTGCAGAACCACTAGCATTATCGTGAGCACCTGGTATGGGGTGGCAGATATGTGCTGTAGCTGTTACAACGTATTCTCCATCACCAATACATGTTTCTAGAATAGGCAACCCACTACTATGGAATTTTGTATCAATGTTCCATTCAACATCTATTCTAGAGCCACGGCTAATTTTAGACATTATCCTCTGTACAAGTGAATTGGGTAGTGTAAAACCAGGTACTCTACTAGGCTCTTCACTAGGTTCTAAGAAATAGCCAGCATATGGTACAGCATCCCGGTATCTCTGTATACTATACCATCCAATAGCCTCCAAGCCATGTTTAAAGCCAAGTTTGTAGACTAGGTATGGTGGATCGTTTGTTAAAGCTATTTTACCACTAGCCTTCTCCAAGTTCTCTAACTTAACAAACTCTATAGACGCCTTTCCAAAACCACTTGGCGAGTGAGCTATAACTAGTGTTGGATGGCGGATCGTATCTAGTCTAGCTATTTCAACCCCATTCTCTCTTACAACAACTTCTCCATAAACAAGATCCCATCCAATAGGTGTCTTAGAAAGACCTAGATCAAAGCCATTCTCTATACTATAGACTCTTGTATCTAAATCATTCTCTTCAAGAAAGCTCTTAACCTCTCTAACAGCACTCCATAAACCACTACTACCCTGTATTCTATGATGCTTTGTTATAGATGTGAGTAGACTATAGACTTCTCTTAATGGATAATTCTTTTTAACAACATCTACTAGTTCATGTATATTAGACAAACCAGTATACACCATAGATGCATTGGTGGACTACGTATTGGATATATGGAGTATAGTATTAATAGTCTTACTATCACTAACACCAGGTCTAGAGGCACGTGCGTCAATACCTGTAGGCTACTGTATACTAGGTGAGCCATTAACAGTATTCATACTCTCATATATTGCTAGCTCTATTCCATCAATACCACTACTCTACCTACTAGGTTTTCTAGAAGAGAATATTGTTAATAGAAATAGTTTATTGAAGAAAATGTATAGTTGGAGTGTAAGTAGGGTTAGGAATGGTCTTGAAAGAGTTAGGAGAAGCAGGTATATCTACCTAGCACTATCACTATATGTAGCAATACCCCTACCACTAACAGGTGTATGGACTGGCAGCCTTATAGCATACCTACTAGGTCTTGATAAAGAAAAGTCTATAATAGCTATATTTCTTGGAAACCTACTAGCTGTAACAATGATCACACTAGCTGTTCTAGGAGTAATCTCTATAGCCTACATAGCTTCCAGCTAGAGCACTTATACCATGTTCAAACCATTTGTTAAAACGTGTTGAGAAACCAGTTAAAGAGACAGATACTAGAGTAAGGACAGAAAACAATAGATTAGACTCTTACACCTAACATAGATTATGAATAAGCTCTCTATTCAATTCACTTATACTACAATAAGACCTTACCCACCATACTTAGCTCTCTCAATATTATACAAGCTATTACAGAAAACTGTCTAATAAGTTTACATAGTCTCTAGAGAACAAACGATCAGTACTCAACATATAGAAAACACGTGAGGGAACTAATAAAATGGAAAAGTCTAGTATACCTGTATTTCCATTTAGATCTAAAAAGCAATATGGTATTCAAATAATAAAATAAGAACTAATATAAATACACGAAATACAGTATTATATCTATCACTCATAATCATACTCCTAAGCCTAATAACTATGTATACAGAAATAGCTAGTACACAGAGCTCTCCATATATAAAAAATTGTCGAGAACCCGAGCACGATTGAGAAAAATGTACAAGACGAAATTGATAGTTATTGTAAATGCAGGAGTTCATGCAATAATAGAATATTCGATATTACTATAAAAGTCTATAATTATGACCAATTTAAGAAGTATAAAGTAGAAGTCCAACTCATAGATCCTCATGGAGTAGTCTATGATACTATTACACGTGAACCTAATTATGGAGGCTTTCTAAATTCTTGGCCATACACATACTACCACATAACTATGCCTGATCCTAATAGAGAAGGCTATTGGACTATAAAGGCAATGTTATATGATGCTGAAACAAATGCTCTTCTAGATACGGTATCTGTGAACATATATGTTCGGCGACCTAAGGGCTGTAATGTAGGTAGTTCATCCATCTAGATAATGACAAAGTCTGCAGATCTAGAGAGGGAAATAAATGATCTCATTAACACATTCTGTAAATGTAGTAATGGATATATTAGGTGTGACCAGTACTACTGGTCATCTAGTAATAAACCTGAGATAGATGTTGCTGTTGATAGAGATGTCTATAATAGTTTTGATTCCTATACAATAAAACTAATAGTGTACGATCTTAATGGAGCTGTTTATTATAGTAGTTCTCTTAGTAGAAATAAGTATTGCATGTTGCACCCTGACTATGCTAAATATGAATTTAAAGTTAAACAATTAGATCCGGAAAGACCAGGCTATTGGACTGTAAAGGCTGTGTTCTATGATAGCTCTGGAAGTGAACTAGCATCTAATAGTATTAACATCTATGTTAAAG
>Ga0190312_1000438_pt1 | contig 13128 bp, 19 predicted proteins | sample 487007910_MG_FD_165046 | JGI IMG/M metagenome (GOLD analysis project Ga0190312, IMG submission 165046) | Hydrothermal vent sediment bacterial communities from Southern Trench, Guaymas Basin, Mexico - 4870-07-9-10_MG | ecosystem: Environmental > Aquatic > Marine > Hydrothermal vents > Sediment ... | reverse complement strand
CTATATAGTATAGGTGGTTATTTGAAGACTATTGTAGACTATAGTGATTGTAAACCTATTGGGAGTAGTGGTGAGTGTGTTTCAGCTATTGGTCTTGGTACATGGGCTATTCGTGACTATGGGAGAGCTTTTAATGTATATTTGTATGCTCTAGAGCATGGAGTAAACCATGTTGATACAGCTGAAATGTATGATCGTGGGAGAGCTGAAGAGTTTGTTGGTAGACTTGCTAGAGCTGTTGGTCGTGAAAACATCTTTATAACAACAAAAATACTACCACATCACCTACACAGCCGTGATGATGTATTAAAGGCTGTAAAGGCTAGTCTCCATAGACTTAGTGTATCCTATATAGATCTATACCTTATACACTGGCCTAATGAGCATCTATCTATTGAGGAGCAAGTACGTAATTTTGAGGTTGCTTATCTAGAGGATTATACTAGGTATATTGGTGTTAGTAATTTTAATGTATTAGAGCTTGACTGTGCAATCCATGCTACTAGGAGAGCAGAGATAGTTGTTGACCAAGTATACTATAGTGTTTTTAACCGTAGTGTAGAGGATAAACTACTACCATATGCTATAAAGAACAATATAACAATACAAGCATATACACCACTAGAGCGTGGAGCAGTAGCTCACCATAGTGTTTTAGAAGATATTGGTAGAAAGTATGGTAAAACACCAGTACAAGTAGCACTAAACTATCTCATATCACATTATCGTGTAGTAGCTATACCAAAAACAGAAAACATTAATCATCTTAAAGAAATCATTGGTTCTATGGGTTGGAGACTATCTATAGATGATATAATGTATATTAAGAGAATGATCTAGTATATCACCTACATAGCCTCTCCAAGGCTCTCTCTATAAGTCTATTCTGGTATTGAAGTCTGTAGTCAATCCATGAAATAATATTTTCCTTAAGCAACTCGTTTATAACATATTCTATTTTCTCTCCACTACCTAGTTCATTAAATAATTTATCTTCAAACTCTTCTTGACTAACTACTCTAGAACCTATACATTTATATATAGTACATAAGTCAATACCAAGTCTTCTACCAACATCCTTTAACCTAAAGACTTCATAGTTTATAATAGACTCAAGTTCCCGGTCAACAGCCTCTCTTGTAACACTACTATACCCTTTCTCCTTAAACCTTAGTATAAGCTTAATCAATAGTGCTGGATTTCCTCCAAGGAAGCTAGCTATGTAGTGAGGTGTATCACCACTTAATACAATATCGTATAGTCTACAATACTCTTCCAATAACTTAATACTATCTTTTATAGACAACTCATTAATATGGTAAGTAGATACTATATCCCATAGATGGGAGCGTGCTATAGACCTATATAATGTATAGTCACTTGACGATATAATGTATATACAATAGCCATTATATCTAGTGTTAAAACCCCATTCCTGAACTTTAGACATGTAGTTTAACAAGTCTTCAACAAATACTATGTAATCCCTATCTTCTGTAGTAAGTGTTTTAACTAGATTCTGGAACTCATCATATATTATCACAAGCTTCTTATCCTCTCTATAAGCTATATACGATAACTTCTCTTCTAATAATGTAATAAGTCTTAGTGGGTCTTCCTTATACTTTTTACTAGAAGCTATTGTATAAGATATAGTGTCTAAGTCTAGCCCCACCTTCTTTACTAGTGTCTTAGCAATATCTAATAGAATATTCAACACTATTTCCTCTAGTCTACTACTATGTAGAGATAATGCCCTATAATAATGCTCTATAATGTCTTGGATAAACTGTTCTACACTCCTATATGGTCTTCTAAACTCTATATACACAACTATCCGATCACTATCTCTACTTCTATCCTGGAATTCTCTCAAGAGAGCTGATTTACCAATCCCCTTTGCTCCTGTAATAAATAGTATGTCTCTTCTACGATTAACACTTATTGAGGGCTTAGGAAACGTGCTTAACCAGTTTTCTAGATAAGAAAGCTCCTTCTCTCTATTAACAAATATTCTTTTAGACACCATAAGCTATTCCTCTAAAACACATATTATATCAAACTCTATTACTCTCCATATCTAGATATTATTCTCTATACTATAATTATTTCCTTGTATATAGTGGTTGGTGTGTTATGGAAGCTAGTTATCCACGTATGCTCTATAGAGGGTTTAAACCATTTGATCCACTATGGCTTGTACGTGTTACAGAGGATATAGTGTGTAGAGGTGATGCTAGAAAGTATACTAGCTTCTACGCAACTGGTGTTTACGGTGGTATAGCTACTGGATACTGTGTTGGATGTTGTCTTAGATGCTTCTACTGTTGGAGCGGGTTTAGCCGTGACTTTCCAGAACTCTATGGAGACTACTATAGCTCCCTAGATGTTTATAAGAGGATTAAGAAGGTTATGAGAGTTTATGGTGTTAAGAGAACAAGGATTAGTGGTGGTGAACCAACACTATGTCGTGAACACCTTCTAAAACTACTAGACTATATTGAAAGGGATCGTGATATAGAGTTGTTTATACTAGAAACTAATGGTATATTGTTTGGGTATGATAAGAACTATGTAAGAGAGCTTTCAAACTATAGTAGAGTCCATGTACGGGTAAGCCTTAAAGCTGGTTATCCAGAAACATTTACGGCTAGAACAGGTGCTAAGAAGGATGCTTTTAAACTACCATTTGAAGCTATAAAGAACTTGCTTAAATACAATGTTAGCTTCCATGTAGCCGCTATGACTGACCCAAGGCTTATGTCTAGTGAGGAACGTAGAGAACTTATTAGACTACTTAGAGAGATAGATGAAGTAGTAGCTGTTAATCTTGAGGAAGAAGTATGCGATCCATACGATGCAACTATAGTGAGGATGCATGTGTATGGAGTGGATCCAGTAGAGTTTTTCAAGAAAGAGCTAAGTTGGTAGAGTTTATTCTAGAAATTGCTGAAGTTGAGGGAGAGGATTATAACTTAGTTGATATGGTTAGAGATGATAGTATTAGAGAGCTGTTATATAAACATTTAAGTGAGCTAGCTAGTTGTCCTCCAAGAATAGTTATCTCAAAACTATATCTAAAACCTGAGTGGAGAAATGTAGTAGACTATGTAGCTCATAGATTTATAGAAAGGAAGATGTCTAGTTATTGAAATACTCTTAAAACAACTTATTTAAACAAGTGTTTTAAAAGCTCTCATAGACTATATAGTAAAGTTTTTCTTACCAATCAATGGCTTTATAATAAATTGGTTGATGAGAAATGCCTAAACCAATAGTTGATGCAGGTAAGTGTACTGGATGTGGAACATGTGTTAGTGTGTGTCCACAACAAGTATTCGAGATGAAGAATGATAAAGCAGTTGTTGTAAACCCAGACAACTGTATTGGATGCCGTGTATGTGAAACAGCCTGTCCAGAAGGAGCTATAACTATAGAGGAGTAGAGAGACCATAGCAACCTATATTAAATAACAAAACTTTTTACCAACACCTCTTAACACTACTTAAACTACTTAAGTAGTTTAAACCCCCTCCTTTTAAGAAAACCTCTTAACTCATCAACACCTAGTCTCTCAACAGGTAGTTCTTCTAACAGTCTACGAGCTTCATCACGAACTCCAGGAGATAGATCCTTTAAAACTTCTTCTATAATCTCTTTCCTAGACTTCCTCTTATGATCACCTGGTTTAACTATTGACACTAAACCACCCCTCTATCTATTAATAGCATATGGTTAAACTCCAGCATATACTTTTCACTAAACAACTTATTGTTGTTAGAGAAGCTTTTCAATAAATCTCTTCTATAAAAGAGGTTATCTGGGAAGCTCTTTTAGATAAGATAGTGTTGTTTCTAAAGCTTTAGCTTCTTGAATAACTTTAACTAGTCTATATAGCTTAATGGCTTTATCTAGAATAGCTAGTCCTTTAGAAACATTTTCTATTCTATAGGGTCTATCAGTATATACTTTAACTCTAGTTATACCATCATAGTCTCTGATAAAGGATACTCTATAATCTTCTAGTATATTGTTTATAAGTTCTTGTCCATGAAACCACTCTAACCCACTAGAATACCCAGTCTCTATAAAACCATCTACTGTAAAATAGAGTGATAGTGGAAGTATATGAGAACCTACAACATCTTTATAGGTATTAACAAGTCTATTAAGAACTCTATCAACCTTATCAATAACCTCTAATACTTCATTATAAACATCTAACAACAACTCTCTACCTGGTTTTAAAACCTCTACTACAACAAGGTCTGTTATCCTTAACATATAACTCCTACGATAATCTACCCATTCACTAGAAGCTTTAGCTATATCAACACCCTCTTTCTCAAAACTACGTACTATAGCTGGACTTCTACAGTCAACAAATACTTCAACTCGGCCCATAAAACCACCATATCTAGTAGTTATAGAGTGCAAACTATATATTGTTTAAAACAAAGATATTAATTATCTCAAGTAGGTGTTCCTATGAAGGCAGTATCGATAATGATTATGACAATGATTATTGTAGGTATAGTTATAACTGTATCTATAGGTTTAGCATTATGGGCTAGTAATATAGCTAAACTCCATGAACGTGATGATAGACTAGAGATCAAGCACTCATATGTAGAACGTTTTGGAGAAAACTATCTAGGATACATTATTGTAAGAAATTCTGGTAGTATGGAAGTTAGTATAGATAGTGTATTCATAAACAGTAGAGTATATGAAAACTATTCACTAGAAGCTAGTATAGAGAATGATACTGTATCAATAGGTGATAAACCAGAAACTATACTGCTAAAACCAAGCAGCCAGACAACAATCTACATACTACTACCTATAGAGAACTATAAACCAGGCTCATTGATCGGGATTAAGATACATACATCAACAGGTATAGATTATCCAACAATACTTAAACTACCATAAAAGACTATTTAAGAATCCTCCATAGAGTCGTTGGCGATGGAGAACCATTATCTATTGGAACTAGCTTACCAGACCTAATCCTCTCTAAAGCCTTTCTAAGAGGCTTAGCATCAAGAGCTATAGTTGTTACAAGTGAAGCTAGACCACTCCACCTACCCCATCTACTAATCCATGTTCTCTCAGCATCCTCTTCTCTAACACGATAAACCACAGCTATTATCTTCTTAAGCCACCTATCAATAGGAGGTAGATCGTATTTACGGAATGCTAGTACTAGTGATAATCTAGCAGTATATGAACCAACACCCTTAATCCTTTTAAGAACACTCTCAATCTCAATAGATGATCTACTAGCTAGTCTATCATAATTAACCTCTCCACTCTCCATAGCCTTAGCTATTCTAACAATTGTATCACTTCTATAACCAGTTCCAGCAGTTACCAGTAAATGGGGATTCTCTAAAACATCAACTGGTCTAGGAGGTAGTATAGGCTCATCATCAACTCTTACTCTACGATTATAAAGCTTCACAATATTATATAGCATCCTCCATCCCTGCCAAAAACTAGCATTTTGTTGACAGACACCTATAACAAGACTCCACCATAAACTAGTGGATCTAGGTCTCCATCCACGATATCTACTAGAAAACATCTTTAACAACGGATCACTTGATGCTAACCTATAGAAACCACTAAGATCCTCTCTAACACCTAGTATCCACTCAAGTCTTTCAACATAAGTGTTGCAACCACTACACTCTCTAGCATAGATACTGTAACATCCATTAACATCAATAAAGGCTATAACAGGCTTGTCTTCATCAACAACTACTATACCTCTCTCACCATTAAACCAGAAACCATAATTGTATATAGCAAGTGTTAAACCAAGATCAACATCTCCTCTATCAATACACCCTCTACAACAACACACTAGACTAGACATACACAATACACCCTTCTTAAAATCCTACAACACTATATATACATATTATATAATATATAGTGAGTATCCCGCATAGCTTTGGTGTAGAGTATTATGGAAGAATTAATGATTAAACCAAAAACTCCATACATGGTACTCCCCATTTAAAACAATTTGCACTACCAGGTAAGCCTACTCCATGCATGTATAGAGGTAATTGTTGTTGGAAACTACTAAATGGATACGCCTATATGGAGTGTATAGATGGTGAACCAGATAATCCATTAATAACTGTTAAAGTTTATAGTGGAGAACGGGGTGCTGTTAAAAAGATTATAGAACACATCTACAACATCTACCTAGACTATAACAGCTTCCTTAAAACAGTAAGAGAATACCCTATACTATATAGGATAGCTCTAAAACACCGTGGGTTAAGGCCAGCTCTAGTGTGTTGTTGTAGAGGGTGACCAGCTCCAAGCCTGTATGAAGCACTTATCAAGAACATTATATCACAAAACCTGCCTCAAAAACTAGCTCTTAACATCATTTCTAGACTAGTAACTGCCTATGGAGACTGTGTTGTCTATAACAATAGAGTATTCTACGGCTTCCCAAAACCAGAAGCCTTGGTAAACACTAGTATTTCAAAACTTAGAGAACTAGGTCTTAGTTATAGGAAAGCAGAATATATCTATGGAGTAGCTAAGCTAGTCACTAGTGGATACGATCTAGAGGCTATAAAATACATGGATATAGAAGAAGCAGTTAAAGAACTTAAGAAGATAAGAGGAGTAGGTCCATGGACTGCTAAACTATCCTTAATGGCTTCAACTGGAAACCTATCACTAGATCTACTGGAGGATAAAGCAGTATCCAAGGGGTTAGAAAGAGCTGGTTTAAGTAAGAGTGATATAGAAGAGCTTATGGAGAAAGCTAGAGAATACATAGGATTGATCATGTACTTATTAGCACTAAAGTATAGGTTTTAATGGAGGTAAACCGATTTATTGAATAACCGTTATAACCTAGCTATTACTTAGAGGTGTATGGGGTTTGGTTAGAGAAATTACTTGTCCATACTGTGGTTTTACTGGTCCTCCAAAAGAGTTCTATTACATGTATGAAACAGTACTTTATCTAGCTGATCACGAGGTTCTTAGAGAGGATCGTGAGAGACCAGTACTAGTTATTTGTCCAAGATGTAGGAAAGGCTTCTTTCTAGAATCACCTTATAAGAAAGTTGTTGAGAAGATAAGTTAGTGTTAAGCTGGTTGTTTAGAAGCACTTGTTTAATGGAGTATAGGTTTTAGCTGGTATGTATGGTAGTACATGGCGTGTTGTTTTTGGTGAGAATACTTCTCCTCTACGTACAATCTCCATAACCTCTTCTTTAGAAGGTGTTTTCCTAAGCAGTACATACTCTACAAAACTATTCCTCATATCATCTAGTGCATCCTCCTTTAAACCATAGTAGACTAGCTTTATTAAATCACTACTACTCAACCAATCAAGTATGTGAGAGACCTTCTTCTGACCAGAAACACCACCATAGATCTCTATACACGATCCATCCTTACCTATTAACAAGAAAGCATAACAGCCTTCCTCAACACCTTTAACAGAACTAGACATGTCACTACAAACACTATACTCAACACCAGCTCTACCAAGTTCTTTAAGAAAAACATCTAAGTCTCCAGAAAAAGCAGGATACCACGTATAAAGCTTAACACTTGGATCAAAATAGTCTATAATAATAGCTGGTGCCTTCCTAGCACCAAGCTCTTTCAAAGCAGCCCAACGATGATGGCCGTCAACAATAAGGTATTTATTAGAACTAGGTATAGGTGCTAGAATAATAGGCATATCAACAGCGTTAAGCCTCTTAATAAGATCTACTAGATCCTCTAAACGCTTACTAACAATCTCTTCATGTGGAAGCATCTGGTCAAGAGGGATCATTACAGGTTCTACACGTTTAACTGGTATATCATACTTTGGTATCTTCACTACAACACGTTCAGACAATAACTAACCACCCTATAACTACAGGACCTGTATACATCTACATACAGTACATATCTGTATAGAACACACTAAGAAATAAAAATATTAGCTTCTACATCAACAATTCTATGCCAACCCACTAAATAGCTAGGTTTAATAGTATATAGTATTGGGTGTTAAATTGTGAGTTTAGAGAATACTTGTTTATACAGTCTACTTCTACTATTACTAGTTATGATGTTCTCTAATACATTACCAGTTAAGGGAGGTAGTCAAGTTAGTGTCTATGTTCTACAAGGTATTGATGTTTCAGTAGAGTATAGTTTGTTAGAACAAGTATTTGGTATGAGACCTACTAGAGATTATGTGGAGGATGGTTTTAGGGTTTACGAGTTTGGTGAAGACTTTAAAGTTTATAGTGATGGTTATGGTTGTTTCTGGGTTAAGAGGTTTAAAGACTATGACAATTATCTTAACGTATCTAGTAGTGTCTATAATAGTGTTGTTGATAGGATAGCTTTGATTGTAAGAAACTATAGTAATGGAGTTGTTGATGTAGTAGTGAGGAGTGTAAGTGGACATGGAGTTGTCCATGAGGAGGGTACTAGATACATTAAAACCAATAACACTCTAGTTGAACAGCCTCTTTCATCTAATATAGTGTATAGTGTTAGAATAGAGCTAAAATACATTATAAACAACTATACACTACTCACAAACCCATACATAGTAGTTGATTATGAAGGAGACATTGTTGATGGAGGATTTCTAATACCATTTATACAAGAAGTAGAGGAGCTATCAAGTATACCCGATCAGTCTAGTGTATATGATGAACTATACAACCATGTCAAACAATTCTATGGCAAACCAGTTGAATTTGAAACAACTAGTCTAGGCTATGTATACTTAAGCCCTACAATCCACCGTTCTAGTAAACCCTATATAGCTCCAGGATACATGTCTAAAGCTATTGTTTCAGGTAAGAAGATATACTCATACATAGCCTTCACTGAAGATAGAGAGTACTTATTTGATGCAGAATCAAGTAGTATACCCAGCTCCTCTATAAACAACTATAAATCTAATCCACAGCTCTACATAGCAACAGTAGGTGTAATAGCTATCATAGTATCTACAACAACAGTTATAGTATATCGTTCATTGAAGACTAGATCATATAGGAGATAGCTATCCTTCACTAATACAACCTTAATAACTAGTGTCTAGATGGTTAGTGAATAAAGAGTTGTTAGCATAGATAGAGTACTAGATAATATGTTAGGAATAAAAGCTTATGCTAAGAGATTTTAAAGAACTATTATAGGGGTTTTTAAATTATTATAGTAGGAGATACATATGGGTCATGTATGGGTTAAGGCTAGGATTGGTAAACCAGACAAGTCTGTAGTTATTGATGTTGATGGACTTGTTGATACTGGTGCTACATTAACTGTTATTTCACGTAGGATAGCTAAAGAACTAGGTCTTGAGATTACTGGTAAATCCTATGTTGAAACAAGTGCTGGCAGGTTATTGATGGATCGTAGTAGAGTCTTTATCGAGATTATGGGTGAGAGTGAGATTGTCCCTGTCCTTGTATCTGATATTATTGATAAGGTTCTTATTGGTGTATCTACTCTAGAGGTTCTTGGACTACAAGTTGATCCATTAACTGGTAAGTTGAAGAAATGGACTATACTGTTATACTAGTTATAATACCTAGTTATAAACAATAGTGCTGGATTTGAAGTATAAGAGCTAGACTTTATACATCATTAATAGAATCTACTCTAGGTCTCTAGGTAGTATATAAATAATTGTGTATCATAGTTGTTAAAAGGGGAGATGATGGACTGTGTGGGAGACTCCATTTATTGGTAGAGAGAATGAAGTTAGAGAACTAGGTTCACTTATAGAACCACCTGTTACTCCATAACGTGGCCTATTATTTGTTGTTGGGCCTAGTGGTATTGGTAAGACAAGGCTTGTCTATGAAACTATGAGAGTGCTTAGAGAGAGGTCAAGTGAACTTAATATAGCATATGTATCTCTAGCTAAAGAGTATCTGTGTCTCGATAATGCATTAAATGATATGGTTTCTCAACTGAATAGCTATATTGAGAAACAATTGTCTATTGGTGGTTTCATTCTAGATAAGATAAGGGATATCATAAGACATACTAGTATAGAAGCTGGATCGATAAGTATTGATATTGGTTTAGAGAAGACTAGTCCTATAATGAAGTTTAGTGAAGTAGTAAGTAGACTAGCTAAGATAATATGTAGTCATGGAGCTGGTGCTATAGTATTTGATGAACTACAGAATCTTCTCCGACATACAGAGTGGAGTCCATGGAGTCTTATAAAGTTCTTCATTGATCTTCAGGAGTATACTTGTAGTGGAGGACTTAGATTTGTGTTTATTACCAGTGATTACTTATTTAGAGAAAGAATTGTATTAGACACACCTATTGAATACATACTAACATACTATCTAGGAGAAATGTGTTATAGTGATGCTAAAACTCTTCTAAAGAGACTTGTAGCGTCAAGTGGTTCTAATATAGAGATAGAGAGCATAATTGATGATATACTAGGTGTTATAGGAGGTTCTCCAAGTAAGACCATGTTACTAGTCGATCTAATTGGGAAGATAGGATTAAGGAAAGCTATAGAATATATGGTTTCAACAACTATTGAAGATCTATATGATAAGCTCTACTATCTATTAGACAAGTACTCATTAGAGCTAAAGGTGTTTACAGATGCTTTTGTAGATAAAATAGTTGTTGAACCCATGGAAACTACTAGTTTGTATAGAGATAAAAGCTTAAGAGCTTCCATCATTAATAGACTCTATCTTGTGATAAGAGAGCTTATTAGACACAATATACTACAGTATTCTCCAAGAGAATATACTGGTATATACAAGTGGAATAGAGAAAAGTCTGGTGGATTAGCTCCATTAACAATGGTTGCTCCATCCTCTAGACTCCACCTTTATGCATTCTGTGAGTTATCTACAATAGAGTCTAGTGTATGTAGGGATCTAAAGAGTATAGCTAGAAGGCTAATAACATAGCCTTTAATTGTATACTTAGAGATACTATATTAGAGAGCGACAGCTATAGTTAATAATAGTTCACTGGTAACTATTCTATTTAAGCCACTTATTTCCTAGAATCACTTGATGTTGTTTGTTTACTGAGGTATTCTATAATCTTTTCTACAATCTGTATTCCAGCTCTTTCCTGTGCTTCATAAGTGCTTGCTCCAATATGTGGTGTTAGTACAACGTTATCTAGTTTTGTTAGTGGATGGTTTGGTGGTAGTGGTTCTTCCTCGTAGACATCTAGTCCTGCACCAGCTATCCATCCTTCATTGAGAGCTTTTACTAGTGCGTTAGTGTCTACAACTCCTCCACGTGATGTATTGATTAGTATAGCTGTTTTCTTCATAAGCCTAAGCTTATCCTCGTTAATAAGGTGTCTTGTCTGTGGAAGTAGTGGTACGTGGAGAGAGACTATATCGGCTTCTCTCAATAGATCATCAAGCTCTATATAACTAGCTCTAAGCTCTTCCTCAACATCTCTAGGAGCACGTACAACATCATAGTATAAAACCTTCATACCAAAACCATGGTGAGCTATACGGGCAACCTCTCTACCAATACGTCCAAAACCTATTAGTCCAAGAACCCTGCCATACAACTCAAAACCCATACACTCCTTCTTAACCCATCTACCCTCTCTCAACAACCGATCAGCATAGGCTATCCTACGTAGAACAGCTATCATCAACCCAATAGCTAGTTCAGCAACACTTCTTGTAGGAGCACTAGGTACATTAAATACAGCTATACCCCTCTCCTTAGCAGCATCAACATCAATATTGTCTAAACCAACACCCGCACGACCAATAACCCTTAGCTTATCAGCAGCCTCAATAACCCTTCTAGAAACAACTGGTTTACTACGGACAACAAGTGCATCAACACCACGTATAAGCTCTAAAAGCTCATCCTCACTAGGATACTCACTATAAACAACATCAAAACCATGCTTCCTAAACAACTCAATAGCCCTTACATGTATAGGAGCTGCAATAAGCACCTTCAACTCTACACAACCCTCATAGACAAAACTTTTACAAGGATAAATAGCCTCCATAATATAAAAACTTTAACATACTGTTCTTAAACACCTATACATAGAGCTGGCTATATGGTAAGAGCTAGAGTATCTATACACATAACCGCTTCTTCTAAAAAGGATAATAGAAGACAAGGAATATACAATAGTATAGATACAGTAAAGACGATGAATACATACTCATCAAAAAGACCGCCTATACATAGGATAACTAGAGACAGCTCTCAATAAACATAAGGGATATTATATGAAAGATCTATGGGAGCTATCAACAACTCCTACTTTTACCAAACACTTTATCAAATACATCCCTCTTTATATAGAAACCCATTTCTATAAGACGTATATATAGCTCTCCTAAGTCTATTCTCAATAAACCTAAGTTGTATAGTCTCTTCACTAACGCTATCGATCCTATAACTCTTAAACCTAGTTCACGAGCAATTCTTCTAGCTCTCTTATCATCTAATACAGCTACTTTCCTCTTCTCTAATGCTAGTAATAGTGTTGAAGACTCACCAAGCCCTAGACGTGGTAGTTGCTCAATAGTCTCCTCTATTTTCAATAAACCTCTTCTAATTAGCTCTAATACCTTATTGTACACTATATTCTTCTTCCTCTCTAATTCTACCAATACACCACGAGGGATCTCTGCTTCCCTAAGTACATGCTTAAATACATCATCAATAATACCTAGCTTAACAAGTACAATTACTGATGAAGTATCAAGAACCGCTCTTAAATAATCTCTTGTACTCATAAAGTTCTTCCTCAACCTCTTCTTCATCAATAAGTTGGTACTCTACACCAAGCTTCTTAAGCAATAGCCAGAAATCATCAACTCTCAAACCAAGCAAATCAGCAGCCTTACCCATAGAAATCCTACCAGTAAGAAACAATCCAATAACAAGAAACAACTTCTCACGATCACGATATGGTACTTTCTCTCTCTTCAACAATTCAGACAAACTACTCATATTCGGTCAACCTCTAGTAATAGAATAGGCTTAACAATACTTAATAAATTAACTACATAAACTCTACAAAACCCTTGTCAAACAATACAACAATACCTCATGCTCCCTACATACACTATAATCT
>Ga0190312_1000435_pt1 | contig 13194 bp, 18 predicted proteins | sample 487007910_MG_FD_165046 | JGI IMG/M metagenome (GOLD analysis project Ga0190312, IMG submission 165046) | Hydrothermal vent sediment bacterial communities from Southern Trench, Guaymas Basin, Mexico - 4870-07-9-10_MG | ecosystem: Environmental > Aquatic > Marine > Hydrothermal vents > Sediment ... | reverse complement strand
CTTTATGCTGGCCAGAGCGCAGAAATTAGTCATAAGATATCAAGAAACCCGAGAAGAAACGGAACACGAGAATATTTCAGATCGTATAGAAATTGCAGAGGGGCTATATTACTCCAAGACTCTTAAGAGAACATACAAGCGTACCTATGAGATTACATTTGATGTTATCAATAACAATAAGACGGAGAGGTTAATAAGTGAGGAACTTATCAGAGAAGAAGAATCGACAAACCTAGAGCTATCTAGCGATTCACCAAATAGTGAAAATGTACTTGATGATTTATCCTTATTCAGGAAGTATTCTAAGTATTCTCCAAGCAAAATTCTCAGGCATGCAGTATTCTCTAAGTACATTGTACATAAGAGGATAGAGTCTTGGGAAAATGAGTATCGAATAAAAGATAAGTGGTACAAACGAACAATAAAGGGATATGTCTACAGCGATATTCATGATATTCATGAGCTTCGAAGAGAACTTACAATCGATGATATACTAGAACTCTCAAAAGCATACATAATTGTTCTCAGACACATTGTTGTTCCACTAAGAAGCTCAGAACTACACATACACCTAGTCGCATATAACGGCCAACTATTCCAGATTTACTCAGATCAATATATCTTCGGTGAGTCTACGATACTAGCAAAGAATAGATACCTGACACTATCACAGTACTATCGTAAGAAGTTCCCCCGATACATCTATGTTGATGAACCAGAAAAACTTCTTAATGTTCTAGAGAAAATCAGAAGTACAAAACTACAATATAATTCGCCGTCAGCAATAGAACAATTGTACGAGATATTCTACGAGAGGCGGCCAAGAGAACAAAAAAGAAAGTACATTGATGGGTACTTTGAGATCTACGAGAAAATCTATGAGATCACGAAGGGAAAAACGAGATTACTAATATCGTTCCCTAATGCCTATCGATTTAGAGTCTTCAAACTTAGGAGGCTTAAGAATGGCATAGTAAAAGTCAGGGCTTATCGCAATACTAGTAGGATTCCTTCGCAACTCTGGATTCGAGGAAAATTCTTGAAAGAATACATAAAGTCTAGGAACTTACAGGATTACATACATTTCTTGTTCATGGGTAAACAGAAGAAACTAGAGATTCTCAAAAAGCATTACCGAGAGTTCATCAAAGTCTTAGGCATAAATCCAATGCAGTTTTCGGATATGTCTTGGGAAGCGTTTGTTGATTATATAAGATATACAATAGAGAAGTCAGAGTTTCTGAATGCCATACATGAGTACTTCGTGAAGATAGAGAAGAACGAGATCTACCCTAGGCATGTCAAGAAAGAGGAAATTATGAGGGCGTACGATAGATTTCTCTTTGCGCTAAAGAATTATAAACTAGAGAAGCTATTGGAGCCTGACATACTAAAGTGGATTAGGGCCGCCATAAAGTATTATCTGAGAACAAAGCATGACATTAAACCTAAAGCCGGACTAGTACTAACGGGAGGACCTACTGAGATTCTGAGAAAGATCTTTGAGAAGGTTCAAGGAATGGACGATAAGGACTTTATCGATATTGTTGTCAGCAAGATGACGAAATTGGAGATCTACAATGTAGCAGTTCAGCAAGACGAGGAACTAAAAGAAATAGTTGAAGGAATAAAGCGAGGAATAGTCTTATCGAGGATACGATTAGGCTAGAATGGTTCTTCGAATATTCGTTTTCCGAGTTTTTCTTCTTTCTCTGCGATACTCTTTAGCCTATTGAAGATTCTTTCTGCTTCGTCACACTTCGCTACATAGAGATCCGAAAACCACTTATATTCTGGAGACCCAGAATACCTCTGATCAACAACAACACAAACATCTTTATTCCTGAACAGCTGGATTACTCTTTCCCTCGGCCTAAAAAATTCTTTTTCTCTTATCTTTGTGGCTCCATGAATCTCTGGGTTTGTCGCATAGATAAGAATAGCATTCTTCTTCTTTTCTTCCATAGCAATCACCAAGAAATAATCCAAAAACCAAAAATAAAGCATTCGTACTCAAACACAAAGGTATGTAGCTACATACCCAATGGAGACCTACTACTTACAATAGTAACCCAAGATGTTAAGTTGTGGATACAATCCGTTATATTTTGGATATTGCTTTATATATTGCTTTAAAGGTGGTTGTATGGCTGAAAAGCAGGAAGAAAAAATTCTCTATAGCATAGATGAGTTGCCTAACATAGTTGTTTTTCGGAGTAGTCTCACAGGGAAGGCTATTGCTGTGCCTAAGCAGACAATAGCAATATTCCTCTCTGAGGGCATCTATGCATTGAATCCTTATTGGCGCTATAGTGGACTCCTAGATAAAGATGATGTACTAAAGCTTGCGGAGTGTCTCCGTCTGCTTGGTCTAAAACTCGAATGCAACTTAAGGCCAGAGCTCATAAGGAAGATTGCGAGGTACATCTTGATATACGCAGAGAACATACAGTTCATGAATTTCTTGTCTGCTAGCGAGGCCATGATAATACATAATGATCGAGAAGGCAGAGAAATAGAAGAATTCCTAAAGTATGCGATTCCATTCCTATTCGAGCTGAGGGAGCTATACCGAAGAATAGTTATGGATCCGCAGCCAGAAATGTTAGTGAAGATGCTAGATTTCTGCCTTCAAAATGGTTTAGATCCCATGTGAGGCGAGAAGTATGGGGTATGACGAGTACGAATATGAAGAAGGATATGAGGAAGATCCAGAAGTAGAGGAACTAGCGAATAAACTCAAAACTGTTAAGGAGAGAGTTGAGTTCGTTTTGAGGAACTATCCAGAGACGAGAAATGATGATTTCTACTTGTGGCTAATATATGTTCGTTTGTTCTGTAAGGAACTCGCAAAATACATAAGCTATATACCCTATGAAGTTCTAAAGAAAGCACCAAAGTTCGAGACAATAAGGAGAGTCAGACAGAAGATACAAAATGAAGAACATAAATACCTACCGACGAATCCCAAAGTTCTTAAAAAGAGACGACTATTAGAGAAAACATGGAGAAAAGCTATCGTGAGGGTGTAAGCTATGATAGTGAGAGTTATGAATGTTTCTGTGGCTCTAACAGACGACGATATGAAGAAAATAATTAGGGCCATGAAGAAGAAGCTGAAGGATAAGAGGGCTATCGAGGAATTCTACGAGGCATTCATAGACAGATGGAACTTCAGCTATGGGTTCTTAGGAGTACCACTTGTTGGGATCAAGGATCTAAAGGATATGGCGACGATAATTGCAGTAATAAACTATGTTCTAAAACTACAGAAAAACGAATTTGAGACGCTGGGAGAGGCACTAGACTATATCAATGAGCATATTGAGCGTGCCATTAATCGTATATTGGATTATAGGCTAACTAAACAGCAAACTGAGATGTATAGGAAAATAACAGAATTCTTAGGTGATAAGGAATGATTGCAGATATCGTGAAGAAGCGTATCACAAATAAGATATATTTCAAATCGGAAAAAGCAAGAAGATTCTTAATCCTCTGTGGCTTTGTCTATACGCTCAGAGCTAGACGGAGGCCAGAAGGCTTAGCAAGACTGCACAATGGTATCCAACTCCTAGACATAATAGTTAAGGTGAGGTTCATAAAGAAGGTTTCTTGGAGCGAAGCGAAGAAGGAACTGAAGGATTTTGTTCCTTATAGCGGGTTTAAGTCAATAAGTGAGTGGCTCAATGAGGTTATTCGCCTAAATCACGATATTCCAAGATTTCTATACCTGTATAGAGTAGATGTCGTCAGGGAGAAATAAAGATTTATCCTTAGTTTTCTTCCTCTTTTTTCAAAAGTATTTCTTTTTCTATATATAGTGTGGTCGGTGATTTATCTTGCCTATAATAGTTTTAATCCGTAAGAAACTGCCGTCAATAAAAATAAGGATTTCTGATAGAAAGCTCCTCGACGACAATATTCGAATCGGTGATGGAGAAATATGGGAATTCTATGTAAACGGAAAAAAAGTCAAGATCGTAAACATACTGATAGACAACGAACACGCAATAGTACTCAAAGAGGAAGTAGAAGAACAACCAATAGAGATAAAGAGACTCTGGAAGACAACCCAGAGAACGATAAGAGTAAGGAAGTTCCATTGTCTCGATCCAGAGAAATTTCCAGAAATCATAGATCAAGCACTAAAGATTAGTGATGTTATACAGTACTACGAGCAGAAGATAAAGGATATTACTAACGCATACGAGATGAGTCTGAGAAGAACAAAGGAGATGTATGAGTCTCTCATACAGGCACTACTAAACAATATGGATGATCTAGGGAAGCGCTTGGTAGACGAGAAAATCGGGAGAATAATAGACGAAGCAAAAGTATATGATGTAATAGCCTCAAAGATACATGAGCTACAGAGAAGAAGACTATACGGAAGACTCGGCATATCAGAGCCACAACAACAAGAAGCAACCACAACAACACAACAGGGAACACCACAACAAACACAAGCACAGTCACAGCCACAACCAGAAACAGCAGGAAGTAGTATTCCCCCAAATGCTTCTCCCTTAAGAAGGGTTCCAGAGGGTGAATAAAATATGAGACGGAAAGTAGCTCTCATATTTATTGTCTTAATGTTTGTAGCATTAGTATCACTAAGACAAGTATCGTGTCAGGACGATCTACCGCCTGACGAATCATCAGGTGGAAACGAGGTTATTGTTGGGTGGACCTACCTAGCCCGAATACAAGGAAACAACATTACGCTTCATGCTGGTTATGACGACTACAAATCCGAACAGAGAATAAAACTTTTGATATACGATGATAACCTGAGTCTCATAAACATTGCTAGTGTACAGTACAACCAGACATACATATTCAAGAATGTAACATTTCTTTATACGGGCCACGAACTAAAAGTGTATAACGCAACAATTGTAGACTTGATACCGTACCAGAGAAGGCTAAGCACATACTTGGATCTCATGGATCATTTGGAGATATACACATCTATGGATCAATACATAACAATGAGGGTTCAGGTAGTACAGGATTTCCCAGACTACCACAAAGTACAGATAAAAGTGATTACTGATGTAAGCTCACAAGTGTTCCTTGTTAATTACGAGACTTGGTACAGGATATATACTCATACTTGGATCAAACTATCGAAGACAAATGAATCGAGATTCTATGCGATATTCCACTCATACTACAAGCTGAAACTTGTTGAACTTTCGCCACAAATATCTGTGAAGATAAGGGCAGATAAGCAGACAGTAAAAGTGAATGAACCGCTAAATGTTTCTGTGGAAGTAAAAGTAAAATACAAGAATGGGACGGAGGTTTCTCCAAGTGGTATAGTAGAACTCAAAGTTATAAATGCGAGTAGCGGTCAGTTAGTCAAAACATATAAAGTACTTGTAGAGGATGGCGTGGGATCAATAATAATATTGTTTAAGCAGGAAGGGATCTATCAGCTTATTGCGACATATAGTGGTGTATCAAACACAGTGGAGATAAAAGTACTTGGTGTGGCGACAACATCATCAGGTATAGACATGAGAGTTGTGATCGGAGGAATAATACTGTTTATCGCCATAGCGATCGTCTACTACAAGAAGAGTCAGGAAGGAGTTATAGTGGGGGCATAATAATGACCGATACCACAGATAGATTCAAAATCGGGAAGATCGACATAAAGAAAAAGCAGAAACTAATAGAACTAATACTCAATCACTTAGCTGACCTCAAAAAAACAATCCAAATATACCAGCCACTAGAAACGGGGACTGTTCTCGATGATGTGTTTGGGAGATATGTCGTTATTAGTGATCCTATCTACGCTGCGCAACTACTAAACTATATCCTCTTTCACATACAGAGACTAGTTGATAAGGCGAGACAATACGGCCTATTGAATGATGATCACGAAATAGTGTATTATCAAGTTAGGGGTGCTATTGAGGAGATGATACAGAGAATGAACTTCATAGACAAGATGATACTCACGGGAGAATTCGGAGAGATAGAGATCATTAAGCTTCTTGGGTACATAGAAACATTCGTGGTGAGCCTAACAGGACTACAAGATCTCATAGAGGAATACGAAGAAAAACAGAAGATCCCTGACTTAGAAAAAAGATTCAACCAGCTACTAGATGTAGAGAAAAAAGAGTTCCTATCGAGGATAATAGATCCTAAGCTAGTTAGAGCTCTACCGATGGATAAGTTGAAAGAAATAAGGGATGTTGCTATTCAGGTTGTGGGATTGGATGCAGACGCTATCTTCGAGGCGATACAGAAATTGTCTCCATCAGACAGAATAAACCTGATAATAAGAACGATAAACATACTGACTCCAATAGAGGCTAGGGATATTCTCGAAGCAATAGACCAACTAACTAGAGCAGACATATCTGATGTACTAAGGAGAGCCGTAGGCAGAGGACGGGGAAGAAGAAGGAGAGAACAAGAAGATGAAGAAGAGGAAGAGGAGTAATGCCGAGAACAAAGAAAGAAGACGAAGTCATTGAGGCATTAATATCCTCGTGGGTAAAAAAGCAAGTCGAAAAAATAGCAAAGAAAGAGGTCAAAAAGGAACTCGAAAAAAAGAAGGATAAGGAGAAGCCACAAGATTTCTCCCACATACAGGAACTCTCGATAACTGTCTTTGCAGGAGTATACATCGTTAAAGATCCAAAGACAGGCGAATACAAAGAGATTTTTTGTCCCGTGTGCGAGAGATATATGAAGCTATACCACAGTCGCATGGAAGAACTGTGGAAAGAAATTAAGCTCGATCAGGCATGCTTCAAATATGAAGTACTAGAAGCCTCTGGAGACGCATTACCCTTCGACCACAAAGAAAGATACAAAAAGCTATACATGAACTACTTGCTAGCTAGGGGACTCGGGATCAGAGGATACCCTGGATTCTGGATCAAAGTGAGACTAAAGAACGGGATGAAGAAAATGACGATTATGGAGGGGCTTATGGGGGACATAGTCAAGAGTGTGAAGCTATACCTACTATCGCTAAAGAGACTAGTAAAACAAAAAGTAGAGAAGAAAGAGGAACCCAAAAAAGAGAAAGAATCAAAAATACAGCTATCCAAGATTCTCGAAGAAGAAGCCGAGAGATCTACTCGGAGATCTAGGAGAAGATGAACTATTTTTATGTATCTTATAAAGATGATTAGTGGTAGGTGGTCTGTATGAATAAAAATAAGAAAATGTATATCATGCTATTCTCCCTGCTATTAGTAATATCTGGGGTCTATGCAGACTCGCAACTAGTCGCCAGCATAGTGATAAATACAGCTCCAAAAGCAAAGCCTAGCGACACAGCAATATTCTACGGAGTAGTTACGAATGAGGGATCACTATACGCTAACTTCTCACTAAGCTTAGAACACAGCGACTTAGTAGTTTCTTCTGTGAGCCCCAAAGTACTGTACAATGTAGCACCTGGACAGCAATTCATAGTGAAGATCACTCTTAGCTCCGACTATGAAGGTACATACAATGTGACACTAATAATTAACCAGACACACATAGAGAAAACGGCTAATGTTTCACTCTCGAATGTTTTGATGATAAACATAATCTTTTTGGTAAGTCCAAATGTAGAAACAACAAAGGAGAATCCACCATCAATCAGCATTGGTGAGCAGCCAGAAGAAGAAAGACCAGAATTCTCCTACTGGGTAATCGCCATGATAGTATTCTTAGTGATAGTAGTCATAGTAGTTTTCGTACCACTATACAAATACTGGGAGCGCATAAAGAAGAAGATATAGATTATCTTCCTCTTTTTTACATTGAAAGTATTAAATGTTTTGTTTCCCTGTTGTTCTCGGAACAAAAAAAGATAAATTTTTCTCTTTTTTATTCGATCTTACATAGCTGATAAGCTTTTTTGATATCTTCCTCCGTGACTTTGTCTAAGCCTTTGTCTAGAAGCATAAGGTATATGCATCTTATCTCTCTAGGCTTTCTGGTGTATTTGAGTATCATATCATTCAACACATCGTGAATATCTCGCTTCTCTCTCATAGCTATTTCCCTTAGCGTTAGAACTTCAGGCTTCGTGGCTCTGAATACCTTTGTTAGATCTATCTGTTTCTTCTGTGGCTTCGCTACTTTCTTTGTCTCTGGGATAGTCTCCTTCTTCTTTATTTCTTCAATCTTCTTTTGTAGCTGGCTTATACATCTGTTTAGTCTCTCTTTGATGTTCTCTATGTGTCTCTCCTGAAGGTCGATTGTCTCTATAGCCTCTAGGATCCCCTCAAGTTCCTTTTGTACTAAGAGTCTCAAAACATCTTCTTCTGAGGCTTCGGAGGCTCCGATCTCTGGCTTAACTAGTTCCCAAACCATATACATATACTCAACAATAACTTCACCTGGTTTTGGTTGCTCAGCCTCATAGATTATCTCCCAGCCTTTCTCAGCTTCTCTCATAGCTCTTTTACCCAAGTATTCCATCTGGGATATTATCTTCTTCACGGTTTCTCTGACTAACGGATCTTTTGAGTGTTCAGCAATAGACTCCAAGTTCTCTCGGAGAGATAGCTTAGGATCTGCCCTAGCCAAGAAGTCGATACGGTCTCTAACTTCAGCTGGAACATCAAACCTCTGGAACAGATCCCACATTATCTTTCCCATAAGCCTTACTTTCTCACTCTCGCTAAGTTCTTCGTATTGTCTAGGAGCAAGACGCTTCATAACACTCTCGAATGGTTCATCCCAAAACACCCATAACAATTTTTTTCTCTGAACGATAGTCTCAGGCGTAACATACGGAAATTCTTCTTCAACCAAGTTTCTTCACCACGAAACCGCAAATATAGTTGATATCAGAGATAAAATATGTTCCAAGCAAAGAAGATAGTATGTAGCTACATATCCTTAGGTTTGTTATCTATGATATAATGTAATATATATCTCACATCTTCTAGGAGCAACAAAAACCAAAACAACTAGAGTTCTAGGAAAATATCCCGCCCTTGGATATTTTCGTTATGAACATATTAAATACTCTATTAACTAACTAATTATTGGACAACAAATCTCGGTGATCGGCAATGGTAAGCCTAGTCAAAAGACTCCCCGAAACCTCGCCTTATCGAGTCGCCCACCCAATCTGTGTTATGTCAAGAGTCTATAAGTACTACAACAAGAATCCTCCCCCAGTAGACCAGATACCCCTTAGCGTAATCGAGGAAGCCGCTAGGTGGTGCTACGAACACGGCAAAGTTCATGGAGTAGCTGAGATGGCCAAGAAATTCAAGGGTAGCTTAGTGACCAAATCTATTGTACGCTAAAGCGAAGAATAGAATAACGAAAAATTGTTTTCTTTCTGTTTTTTATTTTCTTTATTTTAAGATCTCAAGAAGTATTTCTGCGAATTTTCTGCCTTTCTCGTTTAGGGATACATATATTCGGGTCTTTCTTTTTGTCTGTCTGACTTTTCTTATTTCGAATAGTCCTGTCTTGGATAGGAGATTCAGTAGTGTACGGGAGGTAGTCCTGTGGCTTGTGTGTCTCCATAGCTCTGTTATTGTTGTTTCTCCTACGAAATGCAAAAAAATAATAGCTGGAAAAATAAAGCTGAATAGTCTTGTCTTGTACTTAAGTTTACGCAAGATTCTCTTTGCGATTAGGATCTTCACACGCTCAGAATCAATACTCATAGATGTTCACTCAGATACTTCACATATACCTCAAAGTATTCTTCACCTCCCCTCATAAATATTCTTCCTGACAGTAAATCGTTGGGATCCTCTAGCAATATCTGTATCGGCACATAGTTTATGTTGTATGGTTTAAAGTACTTCTCGTAGAACAATTTAAACATTCCGTCGGGAATACTATCTACATTTACGATTATGTGGCTTATTGTCGGTACCTTATGGGCAATTATGTTTGTGTAGAATGAGAGATTTACACAGTGTGGACATTCTTCACCGGCCATAGTCATTATAACGCCTCTCTTCTTCTTGAGAGGGTTAATCAATTCGGAGAGATCATCAAAAGTTATTCCGCCTGTCAATAGGTATACTGTATTCATGAAGACTCCAAACAGATCGCCAGAGGGAATCCCGAAGAACTCTATATTCCCGAGATCAACTATCACCATGCCTTCCTCTATATTCGATACTTTTTCTATTTTCACCTTGATCTTTGAGCTCTTACCGAAGAACTTAAGTATTTTTTCGAATCCAGCCCAAAGATCGCTATCGGCATTTGCCCGAACATTGATTGTGATTTTTCTCTTTGCTTTATCGATAATCTCCTGTAGGGCATTCCTAACCTCTTCATCTAGAAATTCTAGTTCTTCGCTCATGTTGTTTCACCTAGAAAAAGAAAAAGGAAAAAAAAAGATATAATATCTTACTCCTCGATTGGACCCAAGAATAGGTATGCTCTGATCTTGGCTTTCGTGTTTCCTATTGTGACATCGACATTTGCTTCTAAGTCTTTTGAGTCTATCTCTGGTACTTCGCCTTCTAGATCGACATCTACAGCATTCGCATATACTAAGTGTTTCTTTCCTTTATAGCACCCTGGATTCAGGAACTCGCTTAGCTTTCTTCGGTTCTCATCGAACTCTATGACTATCTTCCTGAATATATTACTTGGTAGCTTCTTCTCTAGAGAAGTCCAGAGAGTCTCTAGAACATTTGGTATTACATCCTTATTTAATTTCGCAACAATATCTTCTCTAGGCTCGAAATAAAGCTCGATAAACTCTCCTACCCTATATTTCACCATACATATCCCCTCGTGGATATTTTTCTTCTATAGTCTATTAATATTGTATTTCCAATTTATAATAGACATTACATCGAGGTGTCATACATGGAGAAATTCAAAGTATTAAAGATAGATGTAAAAGTCCTTTCTTCGAGAAAAGCACAGACCGAGCTAGCTGACTATGTTGTTGTAGCACCACAAGAAGTAGTCTGCCCAGACGATGCAAGCCTAGTCATAACGAGAGACGGCTTCATTGCTTGTGTACGAAAGAAAAAGTTTGCTCAAACACAACTAAAAAAGAAGTTATAGGTGATCCAGCATGGGTAGGAGATTCAAAATAATTCAGTATGGAGAAGAATTCTTTGCTGAAGCGAAAGAATCAAGGATCCCCCTACTCGGCAAACTAATAGAGTATATGCGCAGGAACGATAGCTTCTCAGCATTCTTTACTGTTTTCGTGTTCTCTTCGTTACTCATAGCGCAACACTATCAGGTATTAACATTCGCACAGTTCCTCTTGGGTGTCGGCCTATTAACGGCATTCATGTTCTATGTCATAACGAATAATGCTTGGCTCTCGCTAACCGTACTCACGGTATTTGGTATGGGGTACATAGCATTCGGATCTAATCCTACATTGAACGAGTATGCTGGTTTGGCCTTAGCGAACATAAATCCAATAACCAACGCTTTCTACGCAGAAATACCATTCCAAGTCTACTACAGAGGCATACAAGTTGGATTCCTCGGGAATGACTATTGGGCCATAGCGATGATCTTCCTTGTGGACGCCTTCATCGCTATTGTAGCCTACGAAGTACCACAGTACAGATACGCAGCCAGGATTGGAATCAAATTATTTACACTCGGATACCCAGTCGGATGGTTCCTAGTAGTTATGGTAACCAAGAGACTTCCAGCATGGGCCGCTCCAGTACTTGGCTACTTAGTACAGTATGGAGCTGAGATTGGTACTCTATGGGCCGCCTTAGCAGTACTATTCATACTGTTGAGTATGACTGCACCTGTGTTCATCTTCATTAAGACTGTGACTGGTGACCTGTGGAGCAGAGAGATGATGCCGGTGGCATAGACATGCAGAAGGAGAAGATAATAATTTCTTTCACTTTTTTTTGGAGTATACTTGTTCTTTCGGCTGTTTTTTTGAGTTATAGTACGGTTATAAAGAGGTTTATCTTTCTTGTTTATGGTTTATGGCTTGTGGCTTTAGGCGATATTCTCAATCAGAATAAGTTCTATGTGTATGGGGGCTTCTTTCTCGTTCTTAGCGTTATAGAGGCTCCGTTTTTGATTGTCTCTCAGATTCTTGGCGAGAAACTGATAGTCTATACATTATTGCAAACTAATCTCCCTCCAGCAGGATCCGTATTTCTCCAGCCGGGAGTACTCACAATGATAATTCTCATTTCTGCGTTTGGCATGATGATGTGGATAATCTACGGCGAAAAAAGAGGTAGAGCATTCAAATTCGCTAGTATGACGATGATTATGACGCCACCGCTTATCGTCTTTATTGAGACTATGACTATGCCTACGGATCAACTGAAATACTATGTTGGAGACTTAGCAAACATAATTGAGTCAATTAACTTCCCGCCTTTAGAATTTCTGATTAGGGGAATAATCGCTTTGATGTTCTTCATTGTGTTCATAATTATTGCTATAGCGATTAGTGTTCTTGCGAGTGTTCTCAAGTCGTTTATGGCGGATTAGACTATGTAGCTACAAAGGTGACGAAGGATTGAGGAGAAAGAGGCTTCCGAGACCTCTCGAAGTTTTGATACTCATAAACATAATAGCAGTAATCTTTGGAAGCGTAGGGCCTCCTTTAGCAGAGACAGTTTTCTATGTGAATAAGAGTTTTAGCTATGATTTCAATGATGCTGATGTTTTCTTTAGCGAGGTTGCGCCCTCGCTTGAGTTAAAGCTACTTATGGTCGATAAGGTTTATCAGGGAACTATAAAGTTTTATTCGAATGATTCTTGGTTGCTGATAAGCATCGATTTTATCGATGAAGAAAAATACGCTAATATGGTACTCGTTTTTGGTATTATTCTTGCTAAGTCGTATGTGTACCCTACTACAAATCTTACTGTATCAATAATAGCTACTAGTGAGCATCCAGATCCTGATGTTGGTACAATAACAATAGCCGATGTCAGGAATCAAACATTAGGTGGGTTATCATATTCTAAGATGGTAAATCTTACTGTAACAAATAATGTTAGTGTCGAATTCTTTGTCGATGTGAATTATATTATTCCCTATGGAGAAATTACTACGGCTGAGTACTCGGTACAGGTATTTGCTTCTCTTATCTATAAGAGACCTCGGAGTATCTCTGGTTCTCTACAACGAATAGGCGAGAAATACAATATTTGGATGGTTGTTGTGCTTCTGTCTCTCGTATTAGGAATGTATATCTCAGCCGTTATCGATAAACCCATACT